>OHKW01000002.1_pt1 | contig 250094 bp, 206 predicted proteins | sample 1568931 | NCBI WGS metagenome assembly OHKW01 (sample SAMEA3879536, study PRJEB24766) | human gut metagenome | biome: human-associated habitat; feature: feces | place: USA | collected 1985/1987 | reverse complement strand
AACCTGTGACCCTCTGCTTGTAAGGCAGATGCTCTCCCAGCTGAGCTATGCTCCCGTTAGCTGTCGTTTTGAGTTGTATCTCTCAGCGACGATATTTATTATACACTATCCAAAGCCATTTGTCAAGAGTTTTTTTGAAATTTCTCAAAAAAAATTTAAGTCCGCAAACGCTTTATTATCGGGCATTTGAATAGTGCACATAAAATATTCATTAAATATTATTCTTTTATTAACCCTAAAATCTCCTCAGGAGTAAAGTGATATTTCTTATCACAGAAGTGACACTCAACGTCAGTACCACCGTCTTTAGAAAGATCTTCAAGTTCTGCCCTGCCCAAAGATATAAGAGCATTCTCTACTCTTTCCCTTGAACAATCGCAACGATAATTAACCTCAAAATCATCAAGAACGTTCGGTTCAAGACCCTCCAAGGCTTTCATTGCAATAGCTTCTGTGGTCATACCACCACATATAAGCTTTGTTACAGACTCCATTCCGTTTATATTCTTCTCTATCTGATCTATAGCTGACTCAGGTGCAAACGGCAAAAGCTGAATAAGAAATCCACCAGCACAATTCACTGTCAGATCTGGATTTACAAGTACGCCAAGAGCGCAGACACTTGGCACCTGCTCACTGACAGCAAGATAGTTAGTTATGTCCTCTGCTATTTCGCCTGAAACAATAGGCACTTGTCCGCAGTACGGCTCTTTAAGTCCCATGTCCTTGACCACACTAAGCGTACCATTAGAACCTACAGCCCCTCTAACATCAAGCTTGCCTTTATCGTTAAGTGGCAATTCCACCACTGGATTTTGTACATACGCCTTAACATTTCCCATGCTGTCAGACACGCATATAAGCGCACCTGTAGGACCGTCACCGTCCATTTTTACAGTAATAGAATCATCTTTGCCTTTAAGTCCAAATCCCATGAGCGAAGTACCCATAGCAAGTCTGCCAAGTGCCGCCGTGACCACAGCGGAAGTTTTATGTATCTCCTCAATGCGTGAAACAATATCTTTTCCGTCGATAGCACTGCACACAACGGAAGCGTCTTTACTTATAACTCTAACTATTCTACCCATAAAATCACCCTCTGTTTATTCTCCTGCACACATAAAGAACTCTCTGCGTTTTATCATTAACTGGCGAGTCCTCAAATCCGTCATACTTTCCTATAAGCTCAAAATCATTTGATTTTACAAGCTCTCTCAAAAACTCGTCCGTATATATCCTCTCTGTGAAATCCTCGCTAAAACGACAATAAGAGCCGTCCTCCTGCTCCTCAAAGAAGTCAAGATATATGCTCACGCTGTCATCATCATTAAGCTCATTCTGCCATGCACAGAAAAGCCCATCAAGATCATAGCAGAACGCATTGTCTGCAAGGATCACTCGGTGCTTGTACACAGTATTTACATCAAATATAAAAAGTCCACCATCGCAGGTAAATTTTGATACACACTCAAAAGTCTTTCTGACAGCTTCCTCATTTTCAAGGTGATTTATGCTGTCAAGAACACAAACAACAGCATCAACTGCGCCATACAGATCAAGCTCAGTCATGTCCTGCATAAGATACTGTATGTTCAGACCGCTTTCATAGCGCTTATCCATGGCTTCTTCCAGCATTTGATCCGACAGATCAACGCCTACCACATCATAATCAAGACGTGCAAGTGCCTCACTGAGCGAACCTGTGCCGCAGGCAAGGTCCAAAACTACCTCATGCTCTGAACTGTATCGTTTTATAAGCTCATGACACCGTGCCGCAATTTTTCCGTAATCGACATTCTCCGTAAGCTTATCATAGTAACAAGCAAATCTGCCGTATCCGCTCATTACTTATCTTCCTTCTTATCCAATCTGTCAAAAACGATATTATATCCGCCTGAGCCGTCATAAGAAAGCGAGCGGTTCACACGGCTTATAGTTGCCGTTGAAGCACCTGTTTCGTTTACTATATCGCTGTAAACATGATCCTTTGTAAGCATTTTTGCAACCTGAAAACGCTGTGAAAGTGCTTTCAGCTCAGGTATAGTGCAAAGATCTTTAAAAAACAGCCTGCATTCCTCGACAGTTTCAAGACAAAGCACTGCTTCATAAAGATCGTCTAAATTTTTGATCTCAAGTTTCTCTTTCATGAAAAAAATCTCCTTTACGTTTCATGGTGTAAAGTGTTAAACCATAAATATATTTTAACACAAGTCATGAAAAATGTAAAGGAGAATTATGAATTTTTTATTTACTTACTCTTAATTTTTTCTTCTATTAGGCGTTAGAAAACCGCCGAATGACTTCGGCTCATCAGAAATATCCTCTTTATCATCGTAATATTCCTCTTCTTCGTCCTCTGTATCGCTTTCTAGTTTCTCTGGTGGTGTTATCTCAGCCCCCTCAGATATATCGTCTATTATTGCCCTCAGTTCTTCTACGCCCTCTCCTGTGATCGCAGAGAACTCCACACAGGTGATGTCCTCAAAGCATGGTATCTCTGTCTTGAAAGCTTCCATACGTGCCTTTCTGGCGTTAGGCTTGAGCTTATCCGCCTTGGTGAACACGATTATAAATGGTATCTCAGCGTCAATAAGATAATTTATCATCATCAGATCGTCTTTGCTCGGTGGATGACGCATATCCACAAGCTGAAAAACAAGTGCAAGCTGTCTGCTGCCGTCGTCAAGATAGCCGCCTATAAGACTGCCCCACTGCCTTTTCTCTGACTTTGATACGCTGGCATAGCCATATCCAGGCAGATCCACGATATAGATATTTTCCACGGAAAAGAAGTTTATTGTAACAGTTTTACCCGGCATAGAGCTTACTCTCGCCAAGTTTTTTCTGTTAAGAAGCTTGTTTATCAGCGACGACTTTCCCACATTCGACCTGCCAGAAAAGGCAAATTCAAGTCTGTCAGACTTGGGTATCTGTGAGAATTTTCCAAAGGAAGTATAAAATTCTGCTTTGTTATAATTCATATGCGGCCCTTTCTATACCGTTAATTTTTTTCGCTCCGGCTCGTTCTTGCTTAGGAGTTCAAGCGGAACATTATTTTTGCTGTTTGGAACAAGTGCAACGTCAAGCACATCCTGAATAGTCTTTGCGAACACGAACTCGCAACATAGCTTTACTGTATCGTCAACGTCATCAAGATCACCCTTATTAGCAAAAGGCACTATGATAGTCTTGACGCCCGCCTTGTAAGCCGCCATTGTCTTTTCACGGAGACCGCCTATAGGCAGTACTTTGCCGCTAAGAGTTATCTCGCCTGTCATAGCAACGTCACTGCGTACTTTTATATTACCCAATGCAGAGATGATGCCCGTTATCATGGTAACACCTGCAGATGGACCGTCCTTAGGCACAGCACCCTCAGGAGCGTGTATATGCAAATCTTTTTTCTCGTAAAAGTCTTTATCGATGCCATATTTGTCAGCAACGCTTCTGCAATAGCTTACAGCAATCTTTGCAGACTCCTTCATAACATCGCCAAGTGAGCCTGTAAGCTCTATTCTGCCCTTTCCGTCAAGTACAAGGACTTCCAAAGGCATGACAACTCCGCCCACTGACGTCCATGCCAGGCCATTTACAGAGCCAACAGCATCTTTGTCTGATACAACATCAGGGAGATATTTCTCATGACCAAGATATTTTTCAAGATTATCCGCCTTGAAAGTAACTTTCTTAACGCCGTCTTCAACTATCTCCTTAGCAGCCTTTCGGCAAAGCGAGCCTATCTGTCTTTCAAGATTTCTCACGCCAGCCTCTCTTGTGTAGCTGTCTATAAGCTTATAGATAGCATCATTGCAGATGCGTATCTGAGATGCTTTAAGACCGTTCTTACCTTCCTGCTTTTTAATAAGATGTTCCTTTGCAATATGGAACTTCTCCTCCCTAGTATAGCTAGACAACTCTATGACCTCCATGCGGTCGAGAAGAGGTGCTTGAACAGTATCGAGAGTATTTGCAGTTGTAATAAACAGCACATCACTTAGATCAAACGGCACTTCAATATAGTGATCTCTAAAAGCATTGTTCTGCTCGCTGTCAAGAACCTCAAGCATAGCAGACGATGGATCGCCTCTGAAATCATTGCTCATCTTGTCTATCTCATCAAGAAGAACAACAGGATTTTTACTTCCTGCAAGCTTCATGGCATTCATTATTCTTCCTGGCATTGCACCAACATACGTCTTTCTGTGACCTCTGATATCACTTTCGTCCTTAACACCGCCCAATGAGACCCTTACAAAGTTTCGATTAAGTGCTCTAGCGACAGACTTTGCCACTGAAGTTTTGCCAACGCCTGGAGGACCAACAAGACAGAGGATCTGCCCCTTGACATCAGGAGTAAGCGCTCTTACAGCAAGATTTTCAAGTATTCTATCCTTGACCTTTGCCATGCCATAGTGATCCTTGTCAAGTATCTGCTTTGCCTTTTTAACGTCTGTCCTATCCTTTGTGACAGCATTCCACGGCAATGCAAACACTGTGTCGAGATAATTTCTCAGCACAACACCTTCCTGTGACATCATACCCATCTTGGAAAGCTTCCTGACCTCGCCCATAAGCTTATCACGAACTTCTTCGGACAATACAAGTGAATCTATCCTATGTGTGTAATCATCGATCTCATTTACATCTGAGCCGTCTTCATTTTCACCCAACTCATTCTGTAACGCCTTGATCTGCTCACGAATATAGTATTCGCGCTGACTTTCTTCTATCTGAGAATGGACCTGACTATGTATCCTTCTTTCAAGAGATAAAACATTGGTCTCTCGTGAAAGTATAGTGATCATAAGAATTAGCTTATCTAAAGCAGATGGGGCTTCAAGAAGCGACTGCCTGTCAGTAAAAGCTAATGGAATATTAAATGCCAAACTTTCAAAAAGTTGAACAGGCGTTTTAGAACCGAGTATCTGGGCATAAAGCTCTTCAGGCATTTTAGGAACCACCTTAACATACTCTTCAAACTCATCTAAGACCGAACGAAAAACAGCAAGTTGTTCGTCATCGTCAAGCCTATCCTTTGAATAATTTGGTACAAGTCTTACATCAGCTTCATAGCAATCATCATACTGATAAAACTCAGCAAGTCTCGCTTTACGCAGACCTTCTACATAGCATCTGTATATTCCATCAGGTGCTTTAACGATCTGTCTTACCTTTGCCACAGTACCCACCTTGAACATATCCTTTTTTTCAGGCATTTCAAGATAAACGTCTTTTTGCGCACAAAGAAAAACAAATCGATCGCCGTCCATGGCATTTTTCATGCTCTTTATAGTTCTTGGTCTGCCAACATCAAAATGCATAGACATTCCAGGAAAAACTACCAGATCTCTCGTTGGAACACACGGCATAATATTATTTATTTTAACATCAGTTTTATCTTTCATAGTTGCTCCATTTCCTTACAGCTCTACAAATACTGTAATGCTTTGTTATACAGCTTTAGTATATAATATCACATTTATGATACATTTGCAAGCCCCACTCAGAAACTTCCCCTTAACAAAAAGAGGCACCTATAAAGGTACCTCAAAATAGAAAACACTATTAGTCAGCTACATATGGAAGAAGTGCCACATGACGCGCTCTCTTGATAGCTGTTGTAAGTTCTCTCTGATGATAAGCACAAGTGCCAGTTACACGTCTAGGGAGGATCTTAGCTCTCTCTGTCATGCACTTTCTAAGCTTTGCGATATCCTTATAGTCGATCTTTTCAGCTCTGTCTGCACAGAACATACAAACCTTCTTACGACCTCTCTTCATAGGTCTGCTTGTATTTCTTTCCTTTTCCATGGTAAATTTCCCTCCTTAGAGAAATATTTTTTCAAAACTCCTCTGCTTAGAACGGTACTCCGTCATCGGTCAATACTTCTTCAAAATCATCAAGGTCACCAATGGACAAAGCGTCATTTGATGGAGCATTGTTATAGTTATTCTGATTAGAATTGTTTGCAGGCTGTGAATATCCACCATTGTTCTGCTGGTAATTATTCTGCTGATAACCACCATTTCCGTAGTTATTGGAATAGTTACCTGCTCCCTGCTGTTTTGGTTCACCTGTGAAAGACACACTGTCAACATTGACCTCAGTTGTATAATGCTTTACACCATTCTTGTCATCATAAGAACCTGTTCTTATCTGACCTTCAAGAGCGATCATTCTGCCCTTTGAAAAGTATCTGTTGATAAATTCAGCTCTCTGCCCCCAAGCAGTGCAAGTAATAAAATCAGTCTGCCTTTCAGCACCCTGACGAACTGGTCTGTCAACTGCAACATTGAATCTCAAAACTGCATTTCCACTAGGAGTCTGTCTTACTTCAAGATCCTGAGTGATCCTACCCATTAAAATAACTCTGTTAAGCATAACTTTTCCCTCTTTCGCAGTTTTACTTGACCGTTACTAAGAAACGGATCACGCCGTCTGTGATACCAAGAATTCTCTCAAGCTCAGCTGGAAACTCAGGCGTAGATGTGAATGACCACAGTACATAAGTACCTTCTGTTTCATAATTGATAGCATAAGCCAGCTTACGCTTGCCCCAATTACTAAGTGTAACGTCGCTTGCGTTAGCCTCGATCAAGTCATTGAACTTAGCTGTGAGTGTGTTTACAGCCTCCTCGTCAAGCTTAGAGCTGAAAATTACCATAGCCTCATAAGACTCATTAATTTTTGCCATTGCATTTGCACCTCCTTTTGGATTTCGCCTGTGCCGCAATTTGCACAAGCAAGGATAACTCAATTATTATAACACAAGACCGATTATCTGTCAAGTGTCACTTGCGTTTTTTTATGAACTTTTTGTAAAATCATGCAAATATCTTTGTAACACCAAAAATGCCAAACACAACTATCGCAGAATAAACGGCAAAACCAAGAATAACAGCCCCCCATGATGTGCCACCCTTTGCTACTATCTTTTCGGCTATCTCCTGCTCAGTGCCGTCCTCCGACCTTATCTCACGGATCTTTTTTTGTGCAAACTTATAATACATATAATTGCCGAAAAAGCCTGCCACAAACTGAAGTGCCATTGAAACATACCATGTCGCAGCGGAAATGCCCTGAAAAACCCTTCCAGTCACATCGATGCCGATATCAAGCGAGAAACCCATTGTTCCTGCACTAAGATATTCTATCGCAGTAGGGATATTGAGCAGTGCCGTAGCCACAAGCATGATGATACCCACAAGATTCATTTTTCTAAACAGAAAATACAGGTGTGGAAAAAGGAAAGCTGCAAAGTTTATGGAAATCTTTCCACCAAATTTACCAAAACGTATAAAGTTAGACAAAAATATAAGCGGATTTGTCTTTACAAATTTTGCATAGTCATCTAGTTTAATGCCTTCAAGATCTGAGTCCTTATCAAATACAACCTGTCTGCCAAACGGACCGTAAGGCTGTCCGTCAGGGCCGGTCTGCTGAGCGTTATTTTGCGTGTCCATGTCGTTAAATGGACGTTCCTCAGTATCATTTTTCGTAAGCGGAGTTCCGCACTTTTCACAAAATAGCTTGTCAGGCGGATTTTCAAAACCGCAGCGTATACAGCGTATATTCTCACTTTCTACACTCTCCTGAGTTTGCTCCCAGCTCTGACCACTTTCATGCAAAGCGTCATTTATGCACTTTCCTTCTTTGAGATAACACTCACGATGATAAGGTGTGCCACACTCAGGACATACAACTATATCGTCACCATCTTTGAATACTTCTCCGCAGGAAAAGCATTTTTTTCCTGTATAATTAGCCATATCGGGTTTCCTTTCTTGCTGAAACAGGCTTTTTAAAGCCTTTAAATAACATTATAGCACAACTTTCAGGAAAATGCTATAGTTTTTTTATATTTTTCCTTTACTTTTCACAAAAAAAGTTTTATAATATATAATGATATAAAATAAGGAGAAAAAGATATGGTATTTTTAGAAAACTTAAAGTCAGAGCTTGAAGCTCTTAGACCTATCATCAGCGAGCTGCATGACGTATACGATATTGAACGTTCTCAGGAAAGGATCGCAGAGCTTCACGAAAAAGCCGCAGAGCCTAATTTTTGGGACGACATGGAGAAATCGCAGAAGGTTTTGCAGGAAACAAGAAATCTTGAGGGCAAACTGGAAAAATACAATAAATTCAAGTCGTCATTTGAGGATATCGAAGTGCTTATTGAAATGGCAGCCGATGAGGGTGACGAGGACATGATCGACGAAATACAGTCTGAGCTTAAAACTCTAAAAGAGGGTCTTGACGCCGCACAGCTTGACACTCTGCTCACAGGCGAGTATGATCACAACAACGCTATCATCAACTTTCATGCAGGAGCAGGCGGAACTGAGGCGCAGGATTGGAGCGAAATGCTTTTCAGGATGTATCACAAATGGTGTGAAAGCCACGGCTTCAAAATGACTACTCTTGATTATCTCGAGGGTGCAGAGGCCGGCATGAAGAGTGCCTCCGTTATCGTGGAGGGTGAAAACGCTTATGGCTATCTTAAAAGCGAAGCAGGAATACACAGACTTGTGCGTATCTCACCTTTCGACAGCTCAGGAAGCAGACACACGTCATTCTCAGCGGTGGACGTTATGCCTGAAATAGACGATACAATCGAAGTAGATATCCGTCCTGAGGACATTAAAATGGACGTTTATCGTGCAAGCGGTGCAGGCGGACAGCACATCAACAAAACGTCATCAGCCGTAAGACTTACCCACATACCAACAGGCATCGTTACATCATGTCAGACACAGCGTTCACAGTTCCAGAACAGGGATTATGCAATGAAAATGCTCAAAGCAGAGCTTATCAAAATAAAAGAGCGTGAACATCTAGAGAAGATAGAAGATATCAAGGGTGTTCAGAAAGAGATCGCATGGGGTGCTCAGATACGTTCCTATGTTTTCATGCCATACACTCTTGTAAAAGATCACAGAACGGGGTTTGAAAACAGCAATGTAAACGCTGTTATGGACGGCGACCTTGACGGTTTCATAAACGCTTATCTCAAAGCGCTTTCACTTGGCGAGATCGAAAAATAATTAGCATAAACAAAGGACAGTTCAAAACGAGCTGTCCTTATGTTTTTTATGAGATTGTTTTGCCTTTTTTTCTGCTCTCTTTGGTCTTGACAGGAGTTTCTTCCGCCGCTCTATCCTCAAAGAGCTGTTCGTCAGGGTCTGCATTCTTGTATGCAAACTCAGGATTGCTTTCACCACGCTGATCGTAGTAAGGCTGGATAACGTGTTTTCTGATAACAGGATAACAATTGAAGCAAGTCACGAAGCATATGAACGAAAGAGGCCAAAATGGCAATATGAACAGAGAATACGGCAGGAAAAGATACATCATAACAATAACGATAAGCGATGCCAGAAGTGACCAAAGAGACTGCTTTATGCCAAGACTCACAAGATAAAACGAGTTCTTTATTATCTGCTTCATGTTAAGGTTAGTGGAGCTTATCATAAGATAGATGTAAAAGTGCATCATGTAGAATACGATAAGACAGCTTATGCAGATAACAAACGGAATGTATATCATGGAGTTCTGCTCTGCCCAATATTTATACATTGGAATCCCGACCATAAATCCTATAGCGAAGATGATATCTATGGCACCCATGATAGTGCCCTGCTTGAAATTCTTCTTGAAAGAATCCCAGAAATCATGTAACAGAAACGCATTTCTTTCCTGAGAATAATTTCGGCAAACCTTTGTCGTTGCAGCCGTTGCAGGTCCTACCAATACTGACGGTATCGCCAGTAAGAGCCATATTGGATTTGATGTCATAAGCATAAGTATAACCATAAGCGTCATCGGTATGCAGAAAACGAAATACAGCAAATTAAGCTCCATAAGCTTCCACATATGCCTGCCATAGACTTCAAAAAACTTAAAAATACCCTTTTTCTCCTGAGGTGCTTTAAGCACACCTCTGCCAGGGGTATTGTAATTACCAAATAAAGACATTACACCGCTCCTTAAAATTAATAGTCCCCGAAATTGCCCCGAATTTTATTTCATTCTTTGTATACTGTATACTAAATTCGTCCTGCAAAAATAATCGTCAGCAGACATTCAAGCGCAGCCGCAACAGCCGCCGCCGCTTCAAGCACAAGAAACTTAACAGCATAAAACCGCACCGTCTGTCGCAGACCGCTATGCTGTCCTTCAGAAAAAACAATGCACAGCAGGATATTTGACATAGCGACAGCTTCCCTTGCGGCTATCATAAGTGCCGCCGCTGTTATGACCGCAGGAAGAAGTACAAACATCGCTGAAAGTAATGCACCATGTCCGCCGTAAATGCTGTAAAGCTGAGACATTGCAACACCCCAGCCCATGCCGCGCAACAGCAATACTGCAACAGCTAAAGGCTGTCCCAGTGAAGAAAAACCTGACAAAAACACAACTGCTAAAAAAACAGTCGAACTGAAAAAAGACCTCACAAGTATTTCTTCAAGATCACCTGACGACCTCACGTCAACAAAGCTGTTTGAAAACACCGACAGCATTGAAAGCTCGTCGCTGCCCATAAAGCAAAAAGTAACAGCACCCAAAAGCGCACCAATCAGGATAGCTCCTGCAAAAAATGCAAGAACTCCGCTTTTGTATATGCCTGTCCCGCTGTTCATTATACATCACTCCTTTGAGTAATGTATATGCCACGGTGCAGAAAAAATAACTATTTTGAAAGCTCGTAAGCTCTCTTAGTGCAAGCCTTGCAGCAGTCCTCAACAGCCTTTGGCAGACCGCCCTCACGGAGCTTTTCAAGACCAGCGATAGTTGTGCCACCCTTTGATGATACCATTTCAATAAGCTCGTCAAGTGACTTGCCACTGTCAGTTATCATTTTTGCAGAGCCGATAAGCGACTTTGCAAAAAGATCTCTTGCAACTGTTTCATCAATATCGACGCTCTTTGCATACTCTACGAATGCCTGAGCATACAGATAGATAAAAGCAGGAGATGAGCCGTTTATTGCTATTATCTCTTTCATTTTATCCTTTGATATGACGGCATACATGCCGCATGAGCCAAAGATATTGCAAACAAGCTCAAACTCCTCATCTGTTACGCTGTCAGAGCGTGAAAGAGCAGTTGCGCCCTCCCCAAGAAGAAGAGGAGTGTTTGGCATAACAAGCACTACCTTTGCGCCAGCCACAGTTTTTGAAGCGATATAATCATCTGTAATGCCTGCGCATATAGAAACTATGACCGTATCTTTCGTTACCGCAGGAGCTATCTCATCAAGCACCTCGTCAAGCTGCTGAGGCTTAATTGCAAGAAAAACATATTCTGACTTTTCAACTACCTCTGTACAGCCTGAACATTTTACTGTTCCAAGCTCGTCAAGTCTATCAAGTATCGGAGCATATTTATCAAAAGCGTAAAGCTGAATATCCTTACCCATTTTACTGCCTGCAATGCCTTTCATGATAGCATAGCCCATATTTCCTGCACCGATAAAACCAACATTTATCATACACTCAAGACCTTTCTGAATAAAAGGCAGAAGCCTGCCTTAAAAATAACTTAATTTTAATTATACACTAAATCTCAACGGATTTCAAGTGTTTCACCTAAATTTCACATTAGTACCCCATTTTTATTGTATATTTTCACGCAAAAAGCAGCGACATTTCTGCCGCTGCTTTAAATCATATATTTGTCGCTTTATGTCCAAACTGTGTTCTTACTTTTTCATAAGCAAACTTCACAGCAGGCAGGAATATCATGAGCAAGATCAGATCCACAGGGAGCTGGATAAGATTTTTCGCTATTCTCGGTGTGCAGTATGTAAGAAAACCGCTCATTCCTTCTTTGGTGAGGTTTGTGATGCCAAAAGTCTTGTTTACATAAAGTGTATACAGGAAATAAGAATTAAGTCCTATATTACAGAAAAGTATAACACTTCCTCTTGCAATTGCGATCCTTATGTAGCTTTGAAGCTTTTTGTTGTTAAAATCGCACTTATACAGCAGACAGCCGTAGATGATACCTGAAATAATAACTACCATTGCAAGCTGTGGGCTGTAGGCTCTCGGAGATTTATTCTGCACTATATATCCTAGAAAGTCAAGCACAAATGTAGACATTCCGCATACCACAGGTCCGTAAAGCATACCTATAGTACAGGTTGCAAGAAAAGTGAAACCGATCCTCAAGTCAGGCGTTACCTCAATGGAAAATGATCTGATAGCAAACGCCAACGCTATCAGTATTCCTGCTGTTGTCAATGTTCTAAGATCTTTCAGTGACTTGAAAGAGTCATAGAACATTCTTCCGAAGCTCTTCATAAATTTACCTCCTTATTCTGCGAGCTTGTCGCTTTGTGCATAACGGAGCATAAAAACAGCTCTGCACACTACCCATGCGGGATGTGCAGAGCCGCTATAAAAAGCTTCAATTACACATTCAGCGGGATGCGAAAACCGAACCGCAAAGGTTCTACCTTTTTCGTTCCGACGGCAACTCCCCGTCCGACGGACACTTAACGCTCAGTTTTCTACTCTGTAATATGTCAAAGTCTTAAAGACTCAGACCTCATGAAAAATTAGAATGCAGTTTCATTGAGGATCTTGTAAAGCTCTTCCTCGAAAGGCTTCTTCATTGAAAGAGCCTCCTGAATATCTACATCATATATCTTGTTGTCCTTCATACCAACAACTCTGTTGCCAATGCCCTGCTCGAGCAGTTCAACAGCGTGATAGCCCATTTCAGTTGCGACAACTCTATCTCTTACTGTAGGAGAGCCGCCTCTCTGAACATGACCGAGAATAGTAGCTCTTGACTCGACACCAGTAATATCCTGAAGAGTTCTTGTGATATACTCTGTCTTGCCAACACCCTCAGCAACTACAATGATAAAATGTGTCTTGCCTGACTTCTTTGTCTGCTCCATCTTCTGAGCAATAGCATTGAGGTCATAAGGCTTCTCAGGTGTGATAACAGCCTCAGCGCCTACAGCAGCAGCAACGTTGATAGCAATGTGACCAGCGTTTCTGCCCATTACCTCAACTACTGAACATCTGTCATGTGACTGTGCTGTATCTCTGATCTTATCGATCATTTCCATAGCTGTGTTCATAGCTGTGTCATAACCGATAGTATATTCTGTGCATGAAATATCGTTGTCTATAGTACCAGGCAGACCGATACATGGGATACCCTGTGCTGAAAGGTCAGCCGCACCTCTGAATGAACCGTCACCACCGATAACTACGATACCGTCAAGGCCCATTTCAAGACACTTATCTCTGCCCTTCTTTACGCCCTCGATATCTCTGAATTCAGGACATCTTGCAGTATAAAGACAGGTACCGCCTCTCTGGATTATGCCTGAAACAGTTCTTGCATTCATCTCAATAACTTCACCGTTAAGAAGGCCGTTATATCCTCTGAGGATACCTACGACTTCCATACCCTTTGCAAGACCAGCTCTGCATACTGCTCTGACAGCAGCGTTCATTCCCGGAGCATCTCCTCCGCTGGTAAGTACACCAATTTTCTTAGCCATGTAAAATACCTCCAAACCAGGAAACAATTTATCCTGTTACTTTCCTAATAATCTATAATGAGCATAGCACAAAGCCCCTGAATTGTCAAGGGCTTTGTTTATTTTTTAACATTTTATTAAACGTTTTCGTTATTCAGCAGGCACAACAGCCGGAGCTGCTGTTGTTTCAGAAGAGCTGCCTGTGTTCGTATCAGGCTTAGGCTCTGTTGCCTTTGTTGTAGTGGTCGTAGTAGTCACAAGACCTGCGGAAACTGTAACTGTAAGCACATCACCATTTTTAACATTCACAGTGTTTCCAACATTAACGCTTGTCGCCATAACATATCCTGCAGAAACAGAGCTTGAGAAATCGGTAACGACCTTATACTTGATATTATAAGAATCAAGCAGCTCAAGGTAAGCCTTCTTTGACAGGCCAGAGAAATCAGGAACAGGAACATTTTCAGGGCCTGCACATACTTTAAGAACAAGCTCATTTTTCAAAGACGGATCAAAATCAGTACCCTCTGGTATGCTCTGCTCTTTAACAACGTCCTTATCGTCAACATCAGAATAATAATATTCAGCCTTGATAGTAAAATCCTCACCAAGTTGTTTTACAACAGTATTGTATTCCAGACCCACAACGTTAGGCATTATAGCACCATAGCCATATTCTGACTGACTTTCAGCATCAGTCACCTTAGGCGTAGCAACTGTGGTGCTGTAAACGAATACCTCGCTGTCAACCGCATCTGCATCATCAGAAGAAATAACCTTACCCTCAGACGAATCATTATTGCTGTCCGATGGACCTGAAAACAACTCATATAGCAGAAAAACTGAAAGCAAAAGCACTATCACAAGCACAGTCCAGCCTATTATCGTAGCCGTTTTATTCTTAGGCTTTTCTTCCTCACGAGTCTGCTGTGGCATTTGCCTTGACTGCGTTCTTTGTCTTGGAACATGCTGTATAGGAATAGTCTGAGTTGAACCCTTAGGGTGTTCCATATGCGTTGTATGCTGCTCAAAAAGTGCAGTAACAAGCTCTGAAACTGTCTGTATTCTTTCTTCGCCACGAACTCTCATAGCTCTTGAAAGAACTCGTGAGATATGCTGTGGTATTCTCGGATTGACTCTGCAAGCTTCGACCATAGTATCATTCTTTGTACGGGTATAAGCGTCAAGGGGCATACAGCCTGTTAGTATTCTATAAAGAACTGCAGCAAGTGCATAAACGTCAGTCCATGTGCCCTGCCATTCTAACGAAGAATATTGTTCAGGGGCGGTATATCCTGAATAGAACTCAGGAGAAAGCCCTGTATTAGATGTTCTTATAGAACTTATGCAAAAGCCTGTAAGTTTAAGCTCACAATCAGTTGTAACAATAATATTTTCAGGAGATATTCCCCTGTGTATGATACCTGCATTATGTATAATGCTCAATGTTGTAAACAATGGCACAAAAAGCTTTTTGACCTGTTCCCATGTGAGAAAGCCTGTATTTGACTGTAAAAATTTCTTTAGCGTCACGCCCTCCACATATTCAAGTATGACATAGGTCGTATTATTCTCGCAAAACATATCCTTTGCCGTGGCAATATGCTGAAGATTTCTCATGCGTGAAAGAACTTTGTTCACGTCTGCAAACTCAGACATAAATGTCTTATACTTAGCCAGACAATCTGGATTCACCACAAGTCGCTGACTTTCGCTGTCTCTTTCGCAAAGAGTGTCAGGCATATACTCTCTTGCCACACACTTGCATTTGCCAACCATATCATAGCAAATGTAAGACGCACCCTCACCATTATATGAAAGCATTTTTCCGACTATATATCTGTTGTCAAGCACTGTTCTCGGTGCAAGATAAGCCTGTAAATGCGGGATATCGTCGGTATAGCTACAATAATGACAGCGACCGTCAGAACCAAGCTCGTTCATACAGCCCATACATAATTTAGTACTAGGATCCATACCGAACCTCCTTTTTACGTTATTCATCAATTTATATTAGCAACAAACCGAGCATAAGTCAAGTTTTTTTGTGCAATTGTAGAATTTACGCAACAATTTGTATTTCTTTTGTAACATTATGACCCTTTTACAGATACTCAGGATAAATAAGCGTAGAAGAATAATACAGATACTTATTATCCGTATCGAACGTTACATTAAGCACCACAGGCTGATCATCGCCTGCGTCATTCTCATACCAATAGCGGTATATATAATTTTTAGTGTCTTTTGACCATACGATGCCGTAATATTCAAGGTCTATGGCATCTGACAAGCTACTCCACTTTGCACCTTGTTCAAACTTATCAAGGTTGATAGCTTTACTCTTTTTTTCACCGTTTGCATTGTTTTTAAGCACCTTGAAATTTGAATATTTTACAGTTTGTATACGTTCTTCATCATCAACAGTAACAAGTGCCGCCCATTCAGGATAATTTATGCCATCAACATTAACACTGTCATCAGACTCAATGATATAATCAAAATTCAGTGCATTGTTCACTCCCTGAAAAGCCGATTCGTCCTTAAAGTGCATATCAAGCTTTTTCTGAGCATTTGCAACATCAACGCCGATATATTCAGAAATGCTCTCAGCGGTGTTTTCACCCTTTCCGCTTATAATATTTACAACGATAAGGACGACAAGCACCACAAGTAGCACTACCGCCACCGTTATAAGAATAAGCTTGAGCTTGTTTTCTGACAATTTATGTTTTTTCTCGCCCACTATTTCCACATTTAGCGGTTTATTCTGCTTTTTGAAACGCTTCATGATAGATGTATTTTTGTCTGGTCTTAATCTTGTGTCACAGTTAGGACAGAAAATGTCATCATCGTCAACTGACTTGTGGCATTTAGGACACTCCATAAAAACAACTCCCTTTTGCAACATCCGTGCATTTGCACACTTTTTCAAAACAAGTATACCATAATCTCTGTAAAAAGTCAACAAACGAAAAACAGCGGACAGAAGTCTATCCGCTGTAAAAAACATATCTCAGAAGTGCATCTGGTCAGGGTCTTCGATATCCTTTGCAAAACAGCCTGCAACAGGTATCGTTTTGCTGCGATATTTTGAAAGGCCTGCTGCTGTCTCATCGTCAACGATAAACGCCTTATCAACAACTGCATTCTTCGCTTTAAGTGTCATGACCTGAACGCCTATAGTATCTCTCGTGGACTTAGGCATAAGAAGCGCTGTATCAAATATCATTGCTCTTCCGTTGGTTGTGCGAAGCATTATCTCAGCGTTATCCTGCACAAAGAACATTCCCACAAGCTTAGCCTTTGCAGAATAAGCGTTGGCAAGCTTCTTTCTATTGGTCTTTGTTTCATAGGCATTGAGCGGCACTTTTGCCACCTTTCCGTTTTCAAAACAGAATATCATATAGCCCGAATAATCTACAGTATTCACCATGGACACAACGCCCTCACCGTCATCAAAACCAAGCTTTGCAGGAATATAGTCGCCAAGAGAGCTTGCCTTTGTGTCGGCAAACTGCGATACCTTGGTCTTATACACAGCCGCCTTGTCTGAGAAGAACAGAAGCTCCGTTTTGTTGGTGCTTTCCATTTCCTGAAGCGGACCGTCGCCCTCTTTATACTTCTGCTCGCTTGCCATTCTCAGTGATTGCGGAGTACATTTCTTGAAATAACCGCTTTGAGATAGGAAAAGCTTGCAGGCGTAGTCAGGGATATCGTCCTCTATGTCTATCTCCTCGATATCAGTCTTATAATAGAACTGAGTTTTTCTTGGCTGACCATACTTCTTTGAAACTTCCTTTAATTCGGAAATGATGATATTCTTTATTTTTCTGTCGCTTCCAAGAATATCTTCAAGCTCTGCAATAGCTTTTTCAAGATCTTCAGTTTCGGCAGTTCTTTTGAGGATATACTCACGGTTAAGGTGTCTGAGCTTTATTTCAGCCACATAATCAGCCTGTATCTCATCAATGCCGAATCCAACCATAAGGTTAGGAACGACCTCTGTTTCTTCCTCTGTCTCCCTGATTATTTTTATAGCCTTGTCTATATCAAGGAGTATCTTTCCAAGACCTTTCAGAAGGTGGAGCTTGTCTTTCTTTTTAGCAAGATCAAAGCTTGTTCTGCGTCGAACGCAATCCATTCTGAACGCTACCCATTCTTTAATTATATCATAAACGCCCATTATTCTTGGATAGCCGTGAACAAGTATATAGAAATTGCATGAATATGAGTCCTGAAGCGGCGTCAGCTTATAAAGCTTTTGCATAAGCTTGTCAGGGTCTACGCCCTTTTTGATATCTATACCTATTTTCAGACCGTTAATGTCCGTTTCATCACGGATATATGATACCTCTCTTATCTTGCCTGCTTTAACGAGAGCAATTATCTTCTCGATTATTGCTTCAACTGTGGTAGTGGCAGGTATCTCAACGATCTCAAGACACCTTGACTCCTTGTCATACTGATATTTTGCTCTCAGCTTAACAGAGCCCTTTCCTGTGCGGTATATCTTATCAAGCTCCTCCTCATCATATAGAAGTGAAGCACCGCCCGGAAAGTCAGGTCCTTTCAGCGTTTCAAGAGCGTTGAAATCAGGATTTTTCATAAGTCCGATAGTTGTTTCACAAACCTCGCTAAGGTTGAACGGACAAACTGATGAAGCCATAGAAACGCCTATACCAACGTTTGCATTAACAAGTATTGACGGGTAAGTAGCAGGAAGCAAGGTCGGCTCTGTGGTGGTGTTATCATAGTTAGGAACAAAATCCACAGTGTCCTTGTCTATATCTCCGAAAAGCTCCTGACAGATAGGCATGAGCTTTGCCTCAGTGTATCGAGAGGCAGCATACGCCATATCTCTTGAATATGCCTTACCGAAGTTACCCTTACTCATTACATATGGGTGCAAAAGCGCTTCATTGCCCTGTGAAAGTCTTACCATGGTTTCATATATAGCACCGTCGCCGTGAGGGTTGAGCCTCATGGTCGCACCAACGATATTGGCAGACTTTGTGAGCTTGCCGTTTAAAAGTCCCATTTTATACATGGTATAAAGCAGTTTTCTGTGTGAGGGCTTAAAGCCGTCTATCTCCGGGAACGCTCTTGATACCAAAACGCTCATGGCATATGGCATATAGTTCTTTTCAAGGGACATTGTTATCTTTTCGTCTGCAACAAGTCCTGCACCCTCGATATATGCGTTGTTATTTAGTTTAGCAGTCTTTTTAGGCTCTGCCTTTTTTCTTGCCATAAAATCTATCCTTTCATAAAGTTCGTAAGGTCGGTGCACTTTTTGCCTGTATACTGCATAGCGATCCTGCTTTCGGGATCGGCGTCAAACATATACAGCACCGCAATAAAAATAAATTCAAGTGGTTTCATAAGGATATAGACCACATCAGCACGCAATTTCGTCGATATATGCTGTGAAATGGGATATCCGTGTTTATCGTAAAAGCTTCTCACACATTTGTGAAAACGTGGAAGCTTATCCTGTATAAGCTCTTCAAATGCGTTTGCAACACAAAGCTGTCTGTTCACAACTATCTTATCCCCACGCCGCAGACCCATTCGCTGAGGTTTGACAAGCTTAGCGTGTCCCCCTGCCGCAACTGTGCAAAGATAATGCCCTTGGGAGTAATCAGGCGGCGGAGGTATCTGCTGAGAAAACGTCCAATCGGCTGTTTCCGTGAAAGCCTTTACTATGCTGTCAGGGCGCTGTCCAAATAAAACAAGTATCAAAAGCATCACCGCAAGGAGCGGTATCATTGCCACAAAGCTGATAAGATACCAACCAAGGCTTTTTGTGAGAAGCTTATTAAGCCAGCCCATAAAGCCGCTTTTCTCCGCCGAATTGCTGAGATATCCCGTCTGCGCCTTTATTTCACGGCGAATGAGCCTTACGGACATAAGCATATAATTCATTGGAAAAACCAACATCATCACCGTGAAAAAGTTATCCATATTCTTCAAAAGCTGTATCACCAGCAGTATATCAAGCACATTGCCCATATACACCCCTGCAATGAGCATAGCCGCAAACAACGGCGGTTTTCTCTTTGTTATAACACTCAACAGTACAATGCACACCATAGCTATAAAAAACAGGAAGAAAAAACTAAACCTATACTCCCCTGCTATGGGTGTATGAAATTCCCCATGAACAGTTAGAGGAACATCATATTCAACGCCAAGACCTAACCCGTCAAGGTCAAAAACAGACAGCAGCGAACCGATTACCACCGTCAGCACATCAAACAGCGGTCTGTCCAATTCTTTAGGTGCATTCTCAAAAAGCCTTATAACATTTATTACTGTGAAAAACAATGGAAGTCCAACACATATCACAAGCGCAGACGACCATATAAAAATTGCGTCCATAATGCTCTCCCCTCAAACAGCTTATGAAATATCCGCCATATCAAGATAATCAACACCATTATTGGTGATGAAATCTTTTCTGCCCTGCAAGTCGTCGCCAAGGAGCATATCGAACATCCATTGTGTCTGCTCGATATCGTCGTCAGGCTCTATCTTTATAAGACGTCTTGTGGCAGGGTCCATTGTCGTAAGGCTCATCATCTCCGCCTCGTTCTCGCCAAGACCTTTTGAACGCTGGATATCAAACTTTTTATTGCCTATCATTTTGAGTATCTTTGTCTTTTCGTTCTCGTCATATGCAAAGTAAGTCTTGTCAGAAGTCGTTATCTCAAAGAGCGGTGACTCCGCAATATAAACATATCCTTTTTCAATAAGGGTCGGCACAAGTCTGTAAAGCATTGTGAGTATAAGCGTTCTGATATGGAATCCGTCAACGTCGGCATCAGTACAGATAACTATCTTGTTCCAGCGTAGGTTGTCAAGATTGAACATAGATATCTCCTTGTTCTTGCCCGTCTTGACCTCAACTCCGCAGCCTATGACTTTTATAAGATCTGTGATTATCTCGTTCTTGAAAATCTTATCATAGTCAGCTTTCAAACAGTTGAGTATCTTTCCTCTTACAGGGATAACAGCCTGAAACTCTGCATTTCTTGCCATTTTTACAGAACCGAGCGCCGAGTCGCCCTCCACGATATAAAGCTCACGCTGAGAAAGGTCTTTTGAACGGCAGTCAACGAATTTCTGCACCTGATTTGAAAGGTCGATAGAGCCTGCAAGCTTTTTCTTCAGGTCTATTCTTGACTTCTCAGCCTTTTCACGGCTTCTCTTGTTTACAAGAACCTGCTCTGCTATCTTCACCGCTTCGTCAGGATTTTCAATAAAGTATATCTCGAGATTGTGCTTCAAGAACTCTGTCATGCACTCCTTGATAAACTTGTTTGTGATAGCTTTCTTTGTCTGATTGGCATATGAAGTCTGTGTAGAAAACGAACTTGAAACAAGCACAAGGCAATCCTCGATATCCTGAAAAGTAATAGGCTTTTCGTTTTTCAGATACTTATTGTTGCTTTTGAGATAAGCATTTATCTGAGATGTGAAAGCACTCTTTACAGCGTCCTCCGGTGAGCCACCATGTTCCAGAAAGCTTGAATTGTGATAATATTCAAGACATTTTACCTGATTAGAGAAAGTGAACGCCACAGAAAGCTTTACCTTGTAATCGTCCTTGTCCTCACGGTCACGACCCTTGCGGTCGCCTGTGAAAAACTGCACCGAGGTCAGAGGCTTTTCACCTGCTATCTCTGCAACATAATCGGCGATACCATTCTCATAATAGAACGTCTTTTCTTCAAAAGAATTGTTCTCACGCTGTATACGCAGGATAAATGTGATATTAGGGTTTACTACAGCCTGCTTTTTCAGAACGTCCTCAAAATATTCGTTCTCAATTTTTATATCAGTGAAAACTTCAAGGTCAGGTCGCCAATGTGTCTTTGTACCTGTCTTTTTCTGCTTTGTTTCTTCCTTTTTAAGACCGCCAACGTTTCTTCCCTTTTCAAAATGCAGGTCATACTTATATCCATCACGGAAAACCTCGACGTCCATAAACTCAGATGAATACTGCGTCGCACAAGCACCCAGTCCGTTAAGACCCAACGAATATTCATAGTTATCTCCGCTGTTATTATTATACTTACCGCCTGCATAAAGCTCGCAGTAAACAAGCTCCCAGTTATATTTTTTCTCACGCTGGTTATAGTCAACAGGACAACCACGTCCAAAGTCTTCAACCTCGATAGAATCGTCATTGTACTTTGTAACGATTATCTTATTGCCATGACCGTCACGAGCCTCGTCTATAGAGTTTGAAAGAATTTCAAAAACAGAATGTTTACAGCCCTCAAGTCCGTCAGAGCCGAATATTACCGCAGGACGCTTTCTTACTCTGTCCTCCCCCTTAAGGGATACTATATCTTCATTTGTATATTCCTTTTTATTTGCCATTTCTCATTTCCTTTCTTACGGATCTGAAGAATTTTTTACATACAAATTATATTATAACACAAAGTCAACGATTTTGTAAATACATTAATTAAACATTTTTCAGAGCAAAGCCGAACATTTGTTTTGTTACTAATAAACAAAAACATAGGCTATTGATTATTTGAAAAAAATATTATATAATATAGGTAGCTTAAAAAATCGGAGGACAAAATGGATATTACGATAAATGCACCGCAGACCGAAAGCAACTCAAACTCTGCCAAAGCAATGTCCCTTAACAATGGGCTGATATGGTTCATATGCTTTGTTCCGCTTATCGGCTTGTTTCTTGAAAACTATGCAAACTCTGCCACTGCAGGAGCTTTTCTTTGGATACTTGTTCCGCTGTTCATGATAGGCTGTTCCATTGCAGATTGCAAACAGCTTATAAAGCATGGCATTGATGCTGCACACCTTTTCAAATGGGTATGGCTAACGCCTTTTTATGTTTATAAGCGTGAAAAGCTTTGCGGCAGAGAGCTTTACAAAGCGATAATGTGCGGTTTTTTCATTATCGCTGCACTGTTTATGAATGGTTTTACGCAAAGCATTAAAATAGACAACGACTATATGCTCGTATCTGCACAGAACAGTTATGTGCAAAGCCTTGACAACTTTTCGGGAAATTCAGCAAAGGTAATTGGTGAGTGCATAGCTTCTTATCTAGACGAGGACGCAAAGTGGGATTGCACAAAGAACGGTCACAACTACACAGTAACAGTAAAAGGCAAACATGGCTCTGATAACTACACTATTTCCTTTTTAATAGTATATGACGGCTTCACCTACAGAAAATTCACCATTTCAGACGTGATAAAAAATAAAGTATCACTCCGTGACGATGAGTTTAGTGCTGTATGCAAAGAGATATTTACAGAAGATAAAAGCGATACCGACAGTAGCAATGAAGAAAGTTCAAATTCACAAACAGAATAATTTCATGAGCGGACTTTGTTCCGCTCTTTTTGTTGTCAGTGTACATAAATGTGTACAAACTGATATGGCACGATTTGTGTATATGCACAAAGGTGATAAATTTGTCACTTTTCTATTGACTTCGCAAGGCAAAAGTGATATTATTGTCACATAAGGTGATAAATAAATCACCTTGTATATGCAGCTGTTTAAATCACAAATGAAAGAAGATGTAGAAATGAATGACAAAACGGAGATAAAAACAGACAAAATATCATACAAAAAGTATTACAGACAGATGGGTATTTTGGGCACGCTGGGTGGAGCGATGTGGATATTCTATTGGGTTATGGAAAAGGTGCTGCCTGCGATAAAGAAAGGGCACACACTTACCAATGTGATAAACCTTATCGTATCTTTGGGAACGCTTGCGCTGATCGCCATATGCATAACAAAGATGATATCCACGGCCGGCAAAAGAGATACGAATGACGAGCTTACTCAGCAGACAACAGCAAAGGTCAATCAGACTTTTATAACGTTCCTGTTCACGATCGCCTGCCTGTTTATTTCAGTTATGACTTTGTTTTCCGATATTTTAGGAAGATTTAAGGTCACACTAAACGAATATGCTATAACGGACTTGATATGGTTTTGCTATGCGGTGTACAATTTTATAGGGCTGTATTTTGAAAGTAAGTTCGATGATGATGAGAACTAGAGGGATAAAAATGAAAGAGAAAAAAGAAAAGAAAAAGATAACTCTGAGAGAATATCACAAAAAGCGTATGGTAACAGGAATTGCAATACTTGTCACAGAGATATTTGAAAACACGGTGGAGCATTACAAGCTTGATAATACAACTTGGGCGACGGTGATATTCGTTGTGTTGGCTGCTATGACGGCTTTATTTGCAGTAATATGGCTGTATGCAAGCTGTCAGAAAGTTGACAAAGAGGACGAAATGGCAAAAGAAAATATGCTCAAGGCACATCAAAGTATCACAAAAATGTTTTTGATAATATTAGCAGTAGCGATCTTTATATCAATGTTCTGGGAAGGAAGTATAACCATAAAGATAAACAGCGACAGACTATATCAAGTATGGTTTATATTCTGGTTCAGTTATATGACCCTTGAAAGCGGATTTTTCCTCCACCATGAGGGCAAGCTCAGCACCGATGAGGAGGACGAGTAATGCCGGAGCTAAAAACAAAACTCAAGGAATATCGTGCCAAGCTTGACATGAAGCAGGGTGACCTTGCCGAAAAAGTGGGCGTCAGGCGTGAAACTATCATACGTCTTGAAAAAGGACAATACAATCCGTCATTAAAGCTTGCAATGGATATTGCAAAGGTATTTGGTGTATCTGTAGAGGATATTTTTTCATTTGAAGATGAAAAAAGCTGAAAATACAGTAAAGCAGACGGTTTGCAGGATTTTGATGCAGAAGAAAAGCATAGACTGAAAATGCAAATACAGACATATAAGCACATATTCTAGCGTAGACAGATAAATATTGAATATACGTTGCTTATACTATGATTATCTTTAGTTTACGCCATATTACTGTGTATATTAGTGTAAAAGGCAAAAGTGAAATGAATTGTGAGAAATCGAGAGAAATGGAGCAAAGCGAAGAGAATTAAAGAGAATGAGGGATATAAATTAAAAATTCGACGTTTTGACTATTGACAATCGTGAAAAGCTGTTGTATAATAGACAACGTTGTGAGTTCACAGGGCGAAAATGCGGCTGTGAACAGACTTTTTAAAATTCTGAATGGAGGAAATAATATGTCAACTTATATGCCAAAAGCAGGCGACATTACTCGCACATGGTATATTCTCGACGCTGAAGGTCAGTCACTCGGTAGAGTTGCTGCTAAGGCTGCTCACATTCTTCGTGGCAAGCACAAGCCAACTTACGCACCACACGCTGACTGCGGCGACCATGTAATCATCATCAACACAGATAAGGCTGTTCTCACAGGCAAGAAGCTTGATCAGAAGTCTTACAAGTGGCACACAGGCTGGATCGGTGGTCTTAAGGAGATCAAGTATTCAGATATGATGGCTAATCAGTCAGACAGAGCTATGACAATTGCTGTTGAGGGTATGCTCCCTAACAACACACTTGGCAGAGCTGCTGCAAAGAGACTCAGAGTATACAAGGGTGCTGAGCATAACAATGCTGCTCAGAAGCCTGTTAAATACGAACTGTAAGGAAGGAGCAATTTAGATGTACGAATCAAAGCAGCCATATTTCTATGGCACAGGTAGAAGAAAACATTCTGTTGCCCGTGTTCGTGTTTACGAGGGTACAGGTAAGATCACAATCAACGGCAGAGACATTGACGATTACTTCGGTCTTGAGACACTCAAGCTCATCGTTCGTCAGCCATTTGCTGTAACAGATACAATGGATAAGTACGATATCGTTTGCACAGTAACAGGCGGTGGAGTAACAGGTCAGGCTGGTGCAATCAGACATGGTCTTTCAAGAGCTCTTCTTCAGGCTAGCGATGAGTTCAGACCTCTCCTCAAGAAGGAAGGCTTCCTCACTCGTGACCCAAGAATGAAGGAAAGAAAGAAGTACGGTCTCAAAGCCGCAAGACGTGCTCCACAGTTCTCAAAGCGTTAAAAGATTTTTTCTGGGACGCCTATATTACGGTATTTTCGAGAATTTCTTACGAAGTTGTTCAACAGATTGTTCAACTAAATACTTTGAAAGTAAACCTCTTTGTCGGGAAACCGACAGAGAGGTTTTTTTGTGTTAGCTCAGTTCATCGGAAAGTTTATCGTCGATCGTGTCAGCAAGGCGTATCTTCTGCTTTTGAAGTACATCGGCATAGATGTTCGCTGTTACTCCTATATCACAATGACCAAGGTGTTCGGAGATCACTTTCAGGTCTACACCGCTGTTAAGCAAAAGCGTGGCGTTGCAATGACGGAGCTTATGTAGCGTCATGTCTTCAAACTCTGTACCTTTGGTCATACGTTTTAGGGAGTGATATACAGAGCTGCAGTCACGGTAATTGCCTAATCCCGACGGAAAGACCATTTCTGGGTGAGCGTACTTGTTGCCAAGAGCCATTTTCAATTGCTCAATGTAAGCTTGCTGATCTCTGAGACACTTCTCAACCGTTGAATTCATGGCTATCAAGCGAATACTGCTTTTTGTCTTTGGTGAGTCAAGGTAGCACTCCCCGTCAACGCAGGACAGCGTATGGTGAATGAATATCGTTTTCTTCTCAAAATCAATATCCTCCCACGCCAAATCGAGGCACTCGCCTATCCTCATACCAGTGAACAGCAGAACGATCAGGATACGCTTCACATCTTCGTCCCACGGTCTGTCACGGATAAGGTGAAGAAAACGCTTTGTTTCTTCCTCAGAAAGAGAATAACGCTTGCCGCTGTCACGCTTCTTCGGAATTATCACGTTCTGACAAGGATTGTCCCTTGCAAAACCCTGCTGTAAGGCTCTGCGGTAAATGCTCTGCACCACGATATAGACCTTTCTGACCGAGATGGGATTTAAGTGATGCTCTTTGCCAAGTACTTTCAGAAATTCCGTCAGCATCGGTGTGGTAATGTCTTTGAGCTTTTTGTTGCCGAGGATCGGAGCAATGTGGTTTCTGTACTGACTTTCGTAGTTCAGAACCGTAGTCGGCTTCAATTCTTCGGGGGCATAGTTCTTAAAATACCACTCAGTCAGTTCGGAGAAGCGCATATTTTCATTGAGTTGAGCGTAACCCTTGCAGTGCCTTTCAAACTCAAAAGCATACTCCTGAGCCAGCTTTTCAGCCTTTTTCGGTGATGTTCCTTCCGGCGGAACGTAAGTTGTAGACTTGACTATCTGCTTTCCACTGATGTCACGGCCTGTGAAAACTCTTATGAGAAACTTTCCGTTTCTGTTTGTAATATTTGCCATATTATCTCCTTTACGGACTATGGCATATCTCGTATTATAATAGTAGCGCGCTTTTCTCTGTCTGTCAAGATATGCCATAGCTTTTCGTCTTTTATTCTAATTGTGAACCACTTGTTTTGTTCAATTTATACCGGACAAAATCCTCCGACAGCCCGCAGACAGAAATAAACGCCTTAGCCTTCCTCAGTTCACGGGAAAGCTCGTCCTCACGGCTGATTCGAGCCGTTTCCTTTTTCAGCTTCTCACAGGTGAACAAACCACTCTCTTTTTTTTTCTTTTTGTAAGCGGAAAGCTCCTCGCTTGCAGTATCATACTTGTCTTTTAGCTCAGCGTACTTCTGCACAGCTTCGTCACATTCCTTTTTCAGCTTTCTGACCTGCTTGGTTGATGCGACCTCACGCTTTGCAAGAGCCGTGATATTCTCCCAGTCATCTTTTGCGACTGTGACCTTACCCCTGAACATTGTCTTGCCTGTTTCGAGCTTGTCTATATCATCGAGTTTCACACGCTTCTGAGCGATCTTTTCAAGCTCCGCTTGGGCTTCATCACGCTCATTCTCGGCTTGCGATTTTTCTTCTTCAAGGGCTTTGATCTTGTCCTTGTACTCGCCATATTCAGCCGTTGTAAAGCTTTAACCTCTGGACTTCTTCGGTTCGCTGATCTCGAAGTCGTGTTTGGTGCAAATATCGTGCAGGACTTTCCACTCAGCCAAACGCCAGCGGTTGTTAGCGTTCGCACCTTTGCCGTAACCCATTTCCTCTAAAGCTCTCGCCATTGCATTTCGCTTTTCAAGACCGTTGAAAAAGTGTCCGAGCGGAATGTAGTCGATGTGCAAATGCGGTGTAGCTTCATCGAGGTGCATCACGGCGTTGAACACATAAAAGTTCTGGTTTCTCTCCTGAAAATCTTCCATGTATTCTTTCAGACAGGCGACAGCAATTTCCGCATCGGGAGTGCCGACACCCGTATCGTCTTTCGTGCCGATCTGCACCAAGTCTTCATAGAAACTTTTCTGCTTATTCGCTCCCGTAATCACCGACTTGCTCGGCTCACGATTGAAAAGGTGCTGAAAGTAGTCAGGGATCTTTCTGTCATTCCTCTTTTGTTTTGCATTATAGTCAGCTATCACACCGTCAAAAAGCCGGTGATACGCTTCGCCCAGATCTTGCTGAACAAAAACTATATTATCGGGCGTTCTGGACGAGTCGATATTCTTGGCAGTGAACTCTCTGTTGTTGTGCGACAGGCTGCCTTTGCCCTGGCACATTGAAATAGTTTTACTCAAACGTAACATCTCTCTTTCTAAGTTTTGTTTGAATGGTTAGTTATCGGCTCCCTTACGAGAGGATTCCGACAAAAGTCGGGAACGATGCAGGAGCATCGTTCTGCCACTTATGACCGGGCAGCATAGAACGCTGCGTAGCAGCGGAATTTACTTTCGGTGCAAAGCGCCGCCAGTAACCTCAAAGCACTTTTGACAGCCTACTCGGACTATCAAAAATGCTTACGGGGCTTTGCGAGGCTAAAACGGCTGTCGGAGCAGCCGAAAATGTGGACACAGTAATGCGAAAAAACGCACTACAAAAATCCAAAATGCGATCATAAAAATCGCAAAAATCAGAACGTCGGCTCTTCCTCAACACCAAAAGTTTTGAGGAGATGATCTATCTCTTTTCTGCAAGTCGTGAGCTCATAAGAATTGAGATAGAAAAATGAACGAGCGATTGCTTCACGCACATCAAGTCCGCTTCTTTCTTCAAGCAGCGAAGTCAGTGCTTTTACCTTTTCCATATCGGGCATATCTCACACCCCCTTCCCGTTGAAATAGGCTATCAGGTCAGCCTTGTTCACAAGGATTTTTCCGTTCCTGCCCTCGCCGGTGCGGACAGACTTGACCTTGCCCTGCTTCACAAGCTGGCGAACGGTGTGTTCGGAAAGGCCGCTGATGAGAGCGGCACTCTCCTTAATCGTCAGCATCTCCACCTTGTCGGCGGTCGTTGCTTTGGTGTTCTGCGGAGCGGAGTTCTCCCCGTCCTCGGTGAGCTGAATGAGCAGCTCCAGAATGTTGTCTACGGTTGCTTTCTTTTCTGTTGTATTCATAGTAATAAACCTCTCTCTATCTACGGTTTTTATGTTGTGAACTTTAAGCATTTTAAGCACAATAGCTCCTATAATGTCTAAAATGTTTATCGTGTACGGATGTGGGGATTGATATAGACCATTACCCCCGAACGGTTGCAGCCGTTTGCTGCCGGAACAGTTTCACGGCGGAGATAGCCGTATTCCTCCAGCATATCCATTGTCTCGGCAAAGTCGGCGGCGTTCTTGAAAAGTGTGCAGCGGCAGAGCTTGTATAAATCATTCTGCCTGATCTGCTGAATGTGCTTGGAGCGTATCTTGTTCAGCACACGTTCAGCACACGTTCAGCCTTTATCGTGCCGAGGTCAACGTCTCCGAGACTGTAAGCGTATATCGCCTGTTCACGGAAATACTCGCCTATCTCAATGGCGTTGCAGAATGTTTCAAGTGTCACACGGTTCTCCACGGGGTTCACATCATTCAGCACACACTTGATACAGTGAATGATACCGCACAGACGGAGCAGTTCGCCGTGATATTTACCACCCCAATCCTTGCAGAATGCCATATCGGTGACAAGCTGAGGCTCAATATAATTGTTGTAGTAGTCCACGAACTCGCCGTAAGCCTTGTGGTCGAAATGGAGATACTTCTCCATTTCGCTGTGAAAAGTGAACTTATCCTGCAACAGCTTGTATGTCAGATTTTTGTAGTTTTCGATGACTGTTTCGGGGGACAGCCTGCGTGTCATACTTGCGAGTACCGATATTGCTTTTCGGGAAGCAGTACAGAAAACGTGCTATCAGTCCGCTGCCACGGAACGCCGTGTTGTTTATCATGCTGTCAAACACATAGGGCTGACACGCAAGGCAAACGCTCATATACGGCTTTTTGAGAACAATACTCGCTCGTGTTGCTCTGTCGCTTATGAACGTTTCACCGTTCCAGCACTTCAACAGCAGGTCAATGTTGGGAACGTTGTTGCTGTATCTTCCGCTGAAATTGCCGAGCATTCCGGCTTCATCGGATATCATCAGCAAGGTTTTGTTCTCTTCAAGCAGACGTATCAGCGATTCGGGCGTTACATCATCAACCGCAATCCTGCGGAAGTTACTCTGAGGGATATTGCTCAGGTCGGTTTGAAGTTTTGCTATCTCCTCGGCAGTCACATCTTTCTTCTTTTCAAGAGCTTCCAGCTTGCGTTCCGCCTGAGAAGTGAAGATATCCTGCTTGCTATTCTCGTTCCAGTCATGAGCGAACTGAATGTACGGACGCTTTATCAGCGACATAACAGGCGATTTCTTGAAGCTCGGCTCTGCTATCGTGAGGGTGTCAAGCACAAGCGGCTCGGTGTGGTCACGCTTAGCTGACATACGGTACACTCCCGAAAAGCAGTAGCTCAACGCCGAGAGTATCGAAGTCCCTGCCATTACAACGTCCGTTGATGTGGTAGTCGCTATCGTCTGCGCCATGTCGCCTATAATAGGTGGCAGTGCGTTCACAGGGAACGGCAGGAGGTTTGTTCCGTCGGGACGTAAGGGGTGTGGGCTGCGCCCACTGGATAGATTCATTCAAGTTTCTATCAGTCCTTTCTGATGTATTATGATGTGTCAGCTATCTTTCTCCTGCTGACATGAATATTGTACCATTTTCAAACGCATCTAAGTTTGGATAATGCGTATAGCTCCAATCAAATACTCAAAATAATTTAAGATACGAAAAACAATTACAAGAATACGCATATTATTGACAGTCTGCGTATTGTATGTTATAATAGAATAAGATACCAAAAACAAGGATAGCCTATGGGAATTACCACAATTTACCGTATAAACGAAACAGACCGCACGATAAATATCGCACAGTCTGTTGATGATACCGATGAAAGCGTTCACGGTGCTGTATTGAATACAAGGACGTACACTTTTGACGAGTTGATGAATCAGCATAAGGTTTTCTGCGAGCATACCGAGCCTTACGATGCCTTCAGAGACAGGCTCAACAGTGCCCTGCGTATCGACAGGAGCATTGATGTCAGCACTGATGATATGATAGCAAGATTTATGGCTGAGTATGGGGAGAATGTTTTCTTTCGTGGCTATGTCTGCTCTGTTATTGAGTTCTATGACAAGGAGAGGTATGTCCTGCTGAAACCGAATGACGTTGTTATCGCCAAGCTCAGCAGGAGAAAGATACAGGACGAAGTAGCCCGAAAGCTCATGGAGTATATGGATACGCAGTTCACTCTGATGTGCAGTGATGCGTATTTCAGCTACAAGGTGACTATGGAGCATTTCATGGTTCAGCCTGGACGAACGATAATTGCAGCCGATGATTATACATTCAATGTGTTCCGTGAAAGCGATAATTGCCTGCTGACTGTCCTTGCAGAGGTCTGGCAACTCGTTCATAAAAACAAGTGGACGGTATGCGAGTGCGAATTCTGCCATAAACTGTTCCTCGGAACGGAAAGCGAGGTCTTTTGTCACGCTCCTGAGTGTATCGAAGCTCAGAAACAGCAGAAGGAAGCCATATACAAGGAGAATACAAAGGCATACTCAGCCGTGAAGCGTGATTATGATGCCTATGTCCGAGGATATAAGAAGAAACTCGTAGAAGCATGCATTGAGAAGTATCACCCTGCCGAGTTTGACGAGTTTATGCAGGCGAAGCAGGAGCGTATGGACGATATGGATAAGCTCCAAAAAACGCCTGATACGCAATGGCCTTCTGACCAAGGAGCTTGAAGACCTCTCAGCTAAGTATAAGTCGGAGATAAAGGCTATGGTGGAGGAGCTTGTGGAGAGGTTCGGGAAGAAGGTTTGAAATATAGTCCATTATTTAGAAAATTAGATTAAAATCCATTTACTATGAGCTAATTATGCCTAAAACACTGCAAATAAGAAAACTTATGATTCCTTTTATATACAATAAAGCCACGCTTTCTAAAAGTGTGGCTTTATTTATTAGTATATCGCTCGTAATAGATTCTTGCACATAAGTTAATTGTTATTTCTAAATATTCAGTTAACACTAACGTAAGTTACTTATAATCCGTTGAACTAAAAACCGTTTACTTGTATAATTATAGGTGGAGGTGATTATTATTACCAAAGAATTAGGAAATAGGATTCGAGAACTTCGTCAGCAAACAGGACTAAGTCAAGAAAAATTTGCTTTAAAAATTGGCATGGATAGAACATACTTTGCTTCTGTTGAAGCTGGTAAGAGAAATATAGCCATAATCAACATTAAAAAGATAGCCGACGGATTGAATGTATCACTAAGTGAGCTGTTCAAAGGGATTTAGTGATTTAATATATGCATACACTCATCCATATTGGCGAAATTGTTGTTCAAGGTTTTAACAATTATTGCTATATTCGAAATATACTTTATCATTTCCTGAACTTATAGCCTTTCAATGTTGACTATGAGCAACAATCGTGATATACTAAGGAGGTACTAAAATGGAAATGAACATTCAAGATCCTATCTACGCAGATAGTATGCGTTTTGGAGAAGCTTTGATAGATGCTTGTTCAAAAGGCATTGATGGAGCTGGCGCATTTGCTTTTGCAGAACAGAATGGAATAGATTTGTTTTTAGGAGATAAGGAGTTTGGAAAATATATCCGTACAAATAATTATGTTTTAATCGTCGGCACAGATTCAATCACAGACTATAAAGCAATTACAAAATTAAGAGACTATAATAGTAAATACCCTAAATTGAGTATATATTGTTATATTCACGATTCTAGAAAATACCTGTTTCACCCTAAAATAACATGGTTTCAAACGTCAACAGGTGGTATATCATTGATAGGTTCAGGAAATCTAACTGAACGAGGTTTATTTCACAATGTTGAAATATATTCATATGATGAACTGGACAAAAAAGAATTTGACGAAATGAAAGACACTTGGCTTGAATGGTTAAACTACTCAATTTCAAGCAATTTGATTTTCACTATTGATGATCGAATTGTTGATCATGCTATAAAGTTAAGCTCTCAGAAAAAGGCGATGTCATTTACTAGCAGTGGTAGTAACCAATCTAAAAAAACTCAAATTAGCACTGAATTAACTGAGTTGTATAAAAAACAGCCAGCCTTATTGACAGTGAAAAAAAGAAAGACTACTTCAACTCCTACTACTCCAGTAACATTGCCTCCAAAATCTTCAACTATTATTTCACAGAAAATTTCTAAAGTTTCCAATTCACCTACACCTTCAGTAGTCAATCCAGTTTGGACTATAAATCTTGCTGATAGAATACTAGTAGCAGAAATTACCAAAAGTGGTTCTCGATGGAGCCAGATTAATTTTGACAAGAAGTCTTTTACTGAATTTTTTGGTGCTACTCCTGGTGGTAAATCTGGAACATATAGAATTCTATTAAAGCATACTAATGCATTAGGGAAACTTATGGAAACTGAATCAAGACCTAGTGTTTCAGTAGCTAGTCATAATTGGCGTTTTGAAATAAGTGCTGCTAGTGGTTTAGCTTATCCACAAGGTTCTGACAGACCTTATGTAGTTTTTGATGAAGTATCTACACGTTCATTTATATACGAATTAATCATGCCTGGAGATCCAGGGTATACTGATATCAATGCGTTTGTAAAAGCATGGAAAAATGCTAATAATAAAACTGGAATTGCAAGAATAATCACTGATGGTAACACGCTTAACGCAAGTACACCATCTTTAGGATTATGGAAAGTATGAGTTTATAATGTCAACAAATATTAGGACTGTTCACTATTTAGGAAGTAAGGTAAGAATGCTTGATTCCATAAAAGAATATATTGATGAATTAAATATCAATAATGGACGAATATGCGATCTTTTTTGTGGATCAGCTGTTGTATCTGAGTTTTTGCTTCAATATTATGACGTTATTGCTGTAGATATTCAGAATTATTCTAAGATTTACTGTGAGGCTCGCTTGTCAGATGAGGAGATAAATATAGACAGTAATGAATTGGTAGCGTGTATAAAGAACGAAAAGTCAAGAATCATAAATATATCTGATTTTGAGCCTATTATTCAATACGAAAGTGAATGCATGGAGGCACTTATTAATGGCGAATGTGATGCATTATATGAGATTATAGAAAAAGGATCGCTTTATTCATACTTGAATGACTTGCCTTATTCAGAAGAAAAGCTATCTAACGATTTAGAAACTGTTTTTGCAAAAGTAAAAAGCAATTTAAAAGATAAAGCTAACTCTTCAGACTCGACTATTACAAGGTATTATGGCGGATTATATTTCTCGTTTAAACAGGCAATAGATATCGATTCAATTGCAACATTTGCATTCACTCAAGATGAAGCGTTAAAGAATAAAATATTAGCTGCTTTAATGGGAGCTACAACTGATGTAGTAAATACAGTTGGAAAACAATTTGCACAACCATTAAAAGTGCGTAAAAATGATGGAACTTTAAAGTATAATCTTTCTAAAAAAATAATTACTGATAGAAATATCGATGTTTTTGAACAGTTCAAGAACTGGATGGAATATTACTTAGATAGACCTAAAAGCAATCATCATTTTAATGCTATTTGTGATGATTATGAGAATGTACTCAAAAATCTAAAGCCTGGTGATGTTGAGGTTATTTATGCGGACCCTCCATATACTCGATATCATTACAGTAGGTATTATCATATTCTTGAGACCATCTGTTTACATGATACCCCGGCAATATCAACAACTTTTCCAAATGGAAAAGGTGGTATAAGTAGAGCTATTTATCGAAATGATCGTCACCAATCTCCATTTTGTATAAAAAGCAAAGCACCTAAGGCGTTTGATACTTTGTTTAAATATGCTCATAAAGCTCAAGCCTCAATTGTTCTATCCTATTCACCATTTGACAGTAGCAGCGGTGCTACCCCAAGATTGCTCTCAATTAATGAAATCGTAGAAATTGCATCAAGGTATTATCAAAATGTTTATGTTGAATCACCTGGACAGTTTATGCATAGTCGGTTCAACAAACTGGATAATAACTATGAAATAAACTACAATGCAGAAAAACTTATAATATGTAGAAAGTGAAAGTAGAATGAGAATTCAAAAGCAAATATTATATGATAATCCTGATAATAACCCACATTACTTAATCTGTGGTGATAATCTTAATGTACTAAAAAGTATTCATAGTTTATATGATGAAAAAATCAGTTTGATATATATAGATCCTCCGTATAACCGAGGTGACAATTTCAAGTTTTATAACGATGCAATGAAACATGACAAATGGATCAATAACATCGAAAAAGTCTTGTTAGAATTAAAGAGCTTCTTGAAGCGAGATGGCAGCATCTGGATATCTATTGATGATTCTGAAATGGCTTATTTAAAGGTGTGCTGTGATCGTGTTTTTGGCAGAAACAATTTTATTACAACAATAGTTTGGCAAAAAAGAAACACTAGAGAAAACAGAAATATTTTCTCTAATAATCATGAGTATGTTTTGGTGTATGCGAAAAATAAATCTCACTTCAAAAAAAAGAGGAAATTATTACCAGCAACAGAAGAATTATTAAGAAGATATAAAAATCCAGATAATGATCCTAGAGGATTATGGCAATCTATAACTTTATCGGTTCAAGCTGGACACGCAGTAAATTCACAGTTTTATTCTATAGTTTCTCCAACAGGAAAAAAACATGATCCGCCTAAAGGTAGATGTTGGATATATAATGAAACAAGAATGAAAGAAGAAATAAATAATAATAATATATGGTTCGGTGAAGATGGAAGTAGCGTTCCAAGGCTCAAAAAGTTTTTGAGTGAATCAAATGTTGGCATTGTTCCCGAAACTCTTTGGACATCCGATTTCGCTGGGACAACTAAAGACGCTAAGAAAGAACTAATATCATTAGATATTTATGATAAAGATATTTTTGATACTCCAAAACCTGAATTGCTCTTATATCGAATTATGCAAATTGCGTCTAATAGCGGAGATATAATTATGGATTGCTTTGCTGGTTCAGGAACAACTTGTGCGGTTGCACATAAATGTCAAAGAAACTATATTGGCATAGATGTCGATGAAAAAGCTATTAAATATGCAATTAAGAGAATGGAAAAGGTGTGTAAAGGTGAACAAGGAGGAATTTCAAAGGTATTAGAATGGAGAGGCGGAGGTGATTTTCTGTCTTTATCTTGGAAATGATACTTATTCATTTAATCATTACATTATTAATCAATACTATCGAAATATAGTATCATCATATATCGAAGTTATTTACATTATATATTAGCGAGCAATAATAGGAGGCGAAAAAATGGCTACCAAACCTCTAGAACCACATATGTGGAGTTTAGAAGATTTGTTTGATCCAAGCATTATTTATAGTGTTCCAGTTTATCAGAGACCATATTCATGGGATAAAGATCAGGTGTCAATTCTTCTTGAAGACTTAATAAAAGAATTTGAATCCGAAAGTAAAAATGACGGATATTACACCGGTAATTTAATTGTGTACGATAATAACGAAAATATAAATGGACTCATTTCAAAATATGATATTATTGATGGACAACAAAGAATAACAACATTTTCACTTATTTTTCTTGCAATCTATTGTTTAGCAAATGAAAACAATATAGAAGATACAGACTTAACACTATCAAATGTCAAGAAATCTTTATGGAAATCCGAAAAAAGAGATTTTAAAAAAGAATACCGCGCAGTTAATCTTAATAGTATCGAAAAGAAGTGTTTTGAGGTCTTTTTTGATAAGTGCTTTGATTCTCCAAAGGATATTATTGAGCATTGTCAAACATATAAATGCAACTCTAAATTCGACGAGAGAATAATAAACAATTTCAAGATAATCTATTCTTTTCTGAGCACTCGTATATTTAAGAATTCAAAAGATAATCTTTTAGATTTTGCTGATTATTTACTGAAAAATGTCCAATTCATTGTAATTACTGCGAGATGCAAGGAAAATAAAGTATTCTCGATGTTTGAATCTATTAACAGCAAAGGAAAACGCTTAGAAGAAATCGACTTGATAAAAACATATATCTTTTCAAGGCTTGATGAATCTTCTTATTCAAAGTATTTAGATATATGGGGAGAATTAATTGTCAGAACGAAAGATAATCTATATGATTATATTTACACATACATTAAAGCGTATTTGTCTTTTTACAGGCAGAATATCTATATAGGAAATTTTAAGGCTTTATGCAAAAAAGAAATGTTAACATTTTTCAAAACAACAAATGAAGCAGAAGCATTAAAAGCACTTCTTGATGATCTTTATAATAAGGTTGACTATTATAATATGCTTTTCTCTACCGAAAACGCATTTAAGCTTATAAACAAGAAGAAATTCAGGTTCTTTTATAAAATATTCACCAACATATCATATAAGCATCCAAAGCCATTATTTTTTAGAGCGCTTATCGAAATGCATGAAGGCAAATTATCTAATGATGATGTAACAGCAATTGTTGTTGATGTTATTAGTTTTATGATAAAGTTTCTTACAATAAGTGATAGAGACAGTAAAGATGCGATTACAATGTTCTCTAATATCATGAATGATATTTACGAAAACGGAGGTATCTCTAAAGATACAATTAGCTATTACATAGCGACCGAATTAATAACAAAAGACGTAACTCCTGAGAAATTAAAGAGGAACCTTGCTTCGCTTGACGGATTTGAGCAGAATAAAAATCTTTCAGTTGCACTATTAGCTTTATATGAATCAACAGAGATAAGTGACGGAAAAGTAAAAATTTGGTATGACCAGGCATACACTTTATTAAATTCATTTAGTGATTCTTTCAGTTTAGATCATTTATTGGTTCAAACGCCAGAAAAAGACTCATCGAACTTCAAATACTATAAAGATGAAGGAACTGGACATCTTGTTCTTAAAGATAATCATGATTTTCCGACAAGTGTATCAAATGGTATGGACTACGAGTTATTCACAAAAACTGTTCTCAACCGCATTGGTAACCTAAGGATTTACTATCGAGACAAAAACTCTGGTCGTGGAAATACTGCGATTGAACTAAAAGATTATTCTGGATTTTACACTTATGCAGCGATAGAAGAAAGAAGTAAAAAATTAGTTGATATAATCATAGACGAATGTATGCCTGCACCTAATATTGATATTAATGCCTATAAAACAAATTCAATAAAGAAAGCAGATGCAAATCTGCCAAAAATGGCTGAATTGATGGAGCGAGGATTAATTAAAGAAGGTGATGTAATATATAATACAGTTGTACCTGATATCTCTAAGGCCACGTTGCTAAATGAAAAATATGTTAATTTCAATGGTGAAAAACTAACTCTTAATGAATGGGGATGTAAAGTAACGGGCTGGAAATCTATTCGCATCTATGCTTACACAGCAATTGAAGGAGAAATTGAAACATTACAAGACAAACGATTAAAAATAATAAACGATAATATCTAAAATGCTATATAAAACGGCTTCTCTCGCCATGTATATGAAGCAGTTCTCCAGACCGAGCATCTTCTCAGTATCACCGCTGAGGACAGCTTTCTGATAGTAACTTTCGGTCTGCTTCCAAAGCTCCAACTGACGAGAGATAGTGTTACTGACTTTCCATTCCATATCATCAAGGTAATGTTTCAAGTATTAAAGCTATTTCCGAAGCTTCTGAAGAAACTGGTGCAGGGATGTATAACAATTTGTTGTCATTGAAAATGTAAAACATCGGGTGCCTACGTTTGGCAATACTCTAATAAAGTAGAGGAGTGATTAATATGGCAGGATTAGATATTCGATTTCGCATACTTCCAACACAGTTGATTGTTTCCGATTTTATTAGTGGGTATGATAACTGCAACTATGAATTCTATGTGCGAGATTTTATAAATTCTTCATGGCATTTCTTAAAAAAGTCAAGTAATGGACCGTATTTACCTCCTCTATCAGAAGAAAAAGGACAGTGCGACTGTATAAGCAAAAACTATCAATTAGACTTTAAGCTATTGCTATCAGAAACGATGGGACAAGGTAAGCGTGAGTTTTCTACATCTATCACACATATTGGAAATTGTATAACTCTTTACGGAGAATCTAATAAAACAAGTAAAGATACTGATTATAAAGAAATAAAAGCGACCTATCTTCATACAGCTTTTCGTAACCTAAGCTATAATGAATTATGTGAAATAGCAGAAACAGAGTATAGGCAACATGGTTTTGAAAGAGATGTGCATCTAATATTGAAATATTTGCGGAAGCCGAAAAATATTCCATGTATGTTACCTTATGAATTCTATTATACAGATGGTATTCAATATGAAACTGGACGGATAGAGATTATCTCAGCATTGAATTCGGACTTTTCAAATATGCTAAGATATAGAGAATCAAAGCAGCCCAAATATGAAATGTATATGGCCTTTATTTATCATCAGCGATTTATAATTCTACAATCAACAGAGAACAAGTTAATATTTGTTGATGAGGTCGAATTGACCAAAAGCAAAACATATCAAGAACTTGCACATTTTTCTGAATATTAAGATTAAACGGCTGCACCCGAAGGCACAGCCGAAAATGATTAGATATATACCATACACTCAAACACAGCTTCTCTCGCCATATAGATGAAGCAGTTCTCCAGGCCGAGCATTTTCTCGGCATCACCGCTGAGGACAACCTTCCGATAATAACTGTCATCTGCTTCCAAAGCTCCACATGACGGGAGATAGCGTCACTGACTTTCTGCTCCATATCATCAAGGTACTGAATGATTTTCCCCTCGTCGACGAGCCTGCTAAGCCTGTCGGTGTATTTGATATCAGAATAATGAAGATGATACCTGATGAAGTCGGTGTGGTAGGTCTTGCTTTCCTCGGTCTGCGTATTAGCGTTGAAGTGCGTAACGGTAATGGTGTTGGTGTCCAACTTCCACAGCGGAACGTATTTCTTTTTCAGTGGACTGTATGCAGTCTGTTCGCTCTTGTATCTGCTCATTCCGTCCACCTCACTTAATGGGCTTTATCATTTCAAGGACAAGCTGTGCGCCGACCTTGAAACCATTGCGAAACTCATTGCGGTTGGATAGATTATGCAGTTCAATGTCCGCTGACTGGTACTCATCAAGAATGTCAATGCTGTCAGGATAGACTTTTTAAAACTCAGCTTCTGCCTTGACGAGCATGTCGAGAGCTACCTTGTATGAACCGTCCATATCTTCAATTTCGGTCAGGTGGAACAAGTCATAATCGTAAAGATCATCGAGGATAGTTCTTGTCATAGCTCACACATCCTCATTTCCGCTGAAATAAGACAGGAGGCTTTCCTTGTTGACGAGATATTTGCCATGGACACCCTCGCCTGTACGGAACGCTTTGATCTTGCCTTGTGCTATCAGCATACGAATATAGTGTTCGGAGATACCTTCGATCAGCTCGGTACACTCCTTGATAGTCAGCATTCTGACCGACTGTGCAGGAGCTTTAGTTGCTGTTGATACTGATGCAGGCTGTTCCTGCATTTCTTCCTCGGCGGTCAGTTGGAGCAATAGGTTAATGATTGTGTTTACGATCTCACGTTTTTCTGCTATTGTCATAATGATCTTCCTTTCGTGTGCGAAGCTCTCAAAGGCTCTCACCACAGTTCTCAAATTTAGTACAGAGATATGCAATAGCGTGGTCAATTAAGGTCAAGTGGTGGTCAACTTGGTTACAAGAGGACGGCTGAGACTTTGAAATTTAGCAGAACTGCAGTTCTTGTAACTCGATTGAAACGCCGTATTTACGGCATTTTCTAAAGATAATAATAATTTAATGCAAGATGCCTGAATACCCGTTCTGGGTGTATATCCCGCTCACAGAACCGCAACTGCACGGACTTAAAACCGCACTCTGCCGCACTTAAAACCGCATCTTTACCAATGCATTGACCGCACCTATTTGAGCCCTGTATAAATATTCATAGCACACAAAAATGTGTGACTTGAATATAGGAGGTTCGGATATGACGAACTATCGAAAAATCTTAGAGCTTTATTCACAGGGGTATAGCCAAAGAAGCATTGAATCCTCTGTGAGAAGCTCCCATCAAACAGTAAGAGCGGTGATTGACCGAGCAGCGAAATTGAATGTTACCTGGCCACTCGAAGAAGATGTTACTAACGAAATGCTGGACGAACTGTTTTACGGCAAGCGCAGCAACGATCCTTCTCCGTATGCGGTCATTGACTTCGACTACATCCATCGTGAGCTCTCAAAGAAAGGCGTTACTCTCACACTGCTCTGGCAGGAGTACTGCGAGCGTGCTTACGCTAACGGCGAAACGCCCTACATGAGTACACGGTTCGGCGATAAATACCGTCGCTGGGCTAGTATCACTAAGGCTACAATGCGCGTCACTCATTAACCGGGAGATGTTATGCAGGTAGATTGGGCCGGTGGTATTATTCCGTACTTTGACAGCATTACTGGTGAGGAGTACAAGGCTCACCTGTTTGTTGCGGCTTTGCCTTGCAGCAGTTATCTCTACGTCGAAGCCTGCACTGATATAAAGCAGGAGAATTGGCTGATGTGGCATGTTCACGCATATGAATATTTTGGTGGTGTGACCAAGGTGCTTATCCCGGATAACCTCAAGACAGGAGTTACTGCTAATACGCGATATGAAACGCAGCTGAACGAAAACTACCGTGAACTTGTCGAATATTACGGCACCGCTATTGTGCCTGCCCGTGTTCGTAAACCGCAGGATAAGGGGCTTGTAGAGCGCTCAGTAGGCTTTTCAACGACCTGGATAACCGCTGCTTTGCGTGAGCAAAAGTTCTTCTCATTTGCTGAGGTAAAAGACGCTGTTTCCGAAAGGCTCGTAATCATCAACACCAAGCCTTTTCAAAAACGTCCCGGCAGCCGAAGAGAAGCATATCTTTCAGAAGAAAAAGAATTTATGCTGCCTCTTCTTAAACGTCCTTATGAGCCTTCTGTTTGGAAACAACAAACGGTCGGGAATGACTATTTGATCTCGGACGGACTTAATAAGTATTCCATACCATTCGATCTGATCGGTGAACAGGTGCAGATAAGACTTACCAAAGATCTTGTCGAGGTGTATTTCAAAGGCAGCCGAATGACATCACACAAAAGACTTGATAAGTACAGCGTTCAGACAGTTATTAAGCCTGAGCATAAGCCATCCAATCATCGTGAATATCTTAACTGCAATGCCGATGAACTCGAGAAATGGGCAGCAACTGTCGGTAAATACACTGAAGAAGTCGTCAAGCATTTTCTGACCGACGGCAGTGTTCCTGAGCAGGGTTACAAGGCTTGTGTGAGTCTCACAAAGCTTGGCAAGCGTTACGGCAAAAAGAAACTCGAAGCCGCTTGTGAGCGAATGCTGGTGTTTTCATCATCTCCGTCGATCCGCACGATAACAACGTTGTTGAAAAACAGCAAGGAGTCTGAAAAGACAGTTGAGTTCAGTGATAACAGTAATAAATACGATATCACCCGAGGCGCTGCCTACTGGAGAAAGGCAGATGGCGACAGATGATCAACAGTACTATTGAATGCTTAAGAGCCATGAAAATGAATGCTCTGGCAAGTGAGTTGGAACGTCAGATCGAAGATGCTGAGAGCTATAAGCAGCTTGGTTTTGAAGATCGTTTGATATTATTGGTCGATGCAGAAAGGGATCGCAGGCAGAACAACAAGCTCGACAGATACATCAGAAACGCCCGTTTTTCAGATGCAAATGCAACCATCGAGGGCATCGAATATATTGAGGACAGACATCTTGACAAGGGTAAAATGCTTCGTTTTGCGACCTGCAACTACGTTGATAAGGGCCGGCATATCATCCTTAAGGGTGCTTCTGGAAATGGCAAGACCTACATCGCCTGTGCACTCGGAAACGCTGCCTACCGAAAGTTCAAGACTGTTCGTTACATAAGACTGCCGAATCTTCTCGATGAACTTACGATAGCAAGAACCAACAATGAATTTGGCAAGGTCATCAAAGCATACAAGAAGGTTGATCTGCTGATACTGGACGAGTGGCTTATACGCAAGCTGACAGTGAACGATGCCTTCAATCTTTTAGAGATCATAGAAGCTAGGATCGAACGTTCTATGATATTCTGCACGCAGTATCACTCGAAAGGCTAGTACGATCGTATCAACTCCGATCCCGAAAACGACAGCTCAATATCCGATGCGATGATTGACAGAATAGTCAACAATGCCTATGACATCATGATCGACGGCGAAGTCTCCATGAGAAAGCGGCATGGTCTGGCGGAAGGAGCTGAGCCGTGATGGATAACTATTGTGCCTTCAGCAAGGATCACAGGTGTCTTAAATGGGAGGATTATGAGCTTCCCCTCCGTGAATTGGAAGAGGCAGATGCCTTGTGTCACGGCAACTGGATCGATATAAAACGGCTGCGAGGATACATCGTTAAACTCAGAGAGATACTTGATGAGAATGAAATTGATTATCCGGAAAGCTGATCAAACTCATTAAATTTGTTTCACAAGAGCCTGCCTGATGTGATGTCAGGCGGGCTCGCTTTTTACCGGGCAATGCCCGTGGGCAGTCAGCGGAAAGTTCGTGGATATATTGTGCGGTTCAATAGTGGCAAGAGTGCGGTTTTGTAACCGTTAAAATGCGGTTTTAAGTCCGTGCAGTTGCGGTTCTGCGGGCGGTATATACCGGTTAGCCGAACATTCGGGGTTAACTCAAAGAGATAATTTCATTCTCATTCATCAAACCGTTTCGCAGAAATGCGAAGCGGTTTTTTTATACCCGATCCTAACTGTCAAAATGCACAACCAAAACATCCGTTCGTTGTCAATTTAGCTGAATATCCCCCTGCTTATTGTAAATAACAGCAAAATATGATATAATTATTACTGATAAATTAACTTTTAGGAGATAACTGCTATGACGAATGAATACATAAAACCGCCAGTTGAGATACGCTACAAAAATGAACTTGACGCCTTGAAAAGTGTTGATATTGGCAAAAAGCCTGAGAATTGGGTGCTGTCGCCAAAGGCAGTGCGAACATTTATATTAGGCGGAATCATCAAAACTGCCGATGGCAAAATGCAGATAAAGCGTAAATTCTATGGCAATGACGCACTTGTTGAGCGCTGTATAATCACCCTCGCTGGAAACCGTGGACTTATGCTGGTGGGTGAGCCAGGCACTGCTAAAACTATGCTCTCTGAGCTTCTCTCTGCTGCCTGCTGCGGAATAAGCACGAACACAGTTCAGGGTACGGCTGGAACTACCGAGGATATGATAAAATATAGCTGGAACTATGCCATGCTTCTTTCAAAAGGTCCGTGCCGTGAAGCCCTTGTGCCTGCTCCCCTGCTCATAGGCATGGAGCAAGGCATTTTCGCACGATTTGAGGAAATAACTCGTACCCCTGCAGAAATCCAAGATAGCCTTATTTCTGTAATGAGCGACCAGATACTCAATATCCCTGAGCTTGAAAACGAAGGAATTGTTTTCGCCAAGCAAGGATTTAATATAATCGGTACTGCAAACACCCGTGATAAGGGCGTAAATGAAATGTCAGGTGCTTTGAAAAGACGTTTCAATTTTGAGACTGTCGAGCCTGTTCGTGACGTAAGGCTTGAAAAAGAGATCATTATCCGTGAAGCACAAGACCTTGCAAAAACAGGTCATATCGACCAGCCTATAGACACCGACGCTGCTGAACTTCTTGCTGTCACATATCATGAGCTTCGTGAGGGCGTTACCTCAGAGGGAACAAAGCTTGAAAAACCAAATGCCGTTATGAGTACAGCCGAAGCTGTGTCCGTTTTCTATCAAACTATGAGCAGTGCATATTATTATGGTGACGGAAAAACTGATCTCAAAGAGCTTACGCAGAATCTTTTAGGAGCAGTTTGTAAGGAAAACAAAGACGACCTTGAAAAGCTCAAAAGCTATTTCAGGATCGCTGTTAAGGAAAAAAGTGCAAGTGAGGGAGGCATATGGACAGAATATCTGGATACAACCAAGTATCTGAAATAATACCTTTTGACTATTCTCAGCCATTTCTGCTTTTTCCTATAAGACACCACAGCCCTGTCTGCTCGTGGCAGCTCATCAGAGCAATTAAAGAATATCAGCCCGATGTCATACTTATAGAGGGTCCTGAAAACGCCAATGATATGATAGGTGTGTTGACGGACGAGAGAACAAAACTTCCTGCGGCTTTCTATTATTACTACAAGGACAGAAAAAAGCTTATCAGTGATGAAGCCGAGGACTATAAATGCTACTACCCTTTTATCTATGCTTCACCTGAGTATAACGCTCTGAAAACAGCCGCAGCCATGGATATAGAAGCACGCTTTATAGATCTTCCCTACAGCGAGATACTTATTACCACCGCAGAAAATAAAGGCCTTCGCAGTAATAAGGACAAACACAGCTACACTGATGACAGCAGACTTATATACAGCAAATTCTGCAAAAAGCTTTGCGAGAAAACAGATCTAAGGACCTTTGAAGAGTTCTGGGAGAAGTATTTTGAGATAGAGGGACTCAGACTATCTGTACAAGATTTTGTACAGCAAATGTACACCTACTGCATTATCACACGAAATGACGAAACAGAAGATGGTCTTGCGGCAGACGGCACTCTTGCAAGAGAAAACCATATGGCTCTGCGTATCAAAGAAGCACTTAAAGATAACAAAAAAGTTCTTGCTGTAACAGGTGGATTCCACAGTTTGGGACTTTATGAGCTTTTGAAAAGTGATAATATCCAAAAAGAAAAGCTTCACAAGCTCTCTCAAAAAGATGAGGGCTGTTTCCCAGTAGCTTATTCTTATGAAGCAGCAGACGCTCTCAGTGGATATGCCTCTGGTATCCAGCGTCCTTATTTTTATGATTGCGTGATGAACAAGCTAATCCACTGTGATGACCCGGCAGGTGTTTACAGCGACACAGTTCTTGACCTGCTCATAGGTACAGTGAGAGCCTGTGATAAACATGATATCCCAGTGTCAATGGCTGACGCTTCCGCAGCGCAGTCTATGATGAGTGGACTTGCCGCACTTCGTGGCTGTCATGAATGTGGACTTTACGAGCTTGAGGACGCCATAACCTCGTCATTTATCAAGGGAGAGAAAACAATATCCTCCGCCCTGCCTATCGACCTTATGCACAAACTTGCCACAGGCGACAAGACAGGTCATATAGGTGATATAAACCACGTTCCTCCGCTTATCGCTGATTTTGAAGAACAGTGTAAAAGGTTTCGACTTAAAATAAAAACAGTAACCCCTAATAAGACGGAAGTTTCACTTTTTACCACTGCAAACGGCATGGAACTAAGCAGATTTTTCCATAGAATGGTGTTTCTAGGCACAGACTTTGCCCAGCGAACAAAAGGACCTGATTTGCATAGGCGAAAAGACAGAAGCCGTGTCCGTGAAGAATGGGTATACAAAAAAGTTCCTGCCACAGACGTTGCACTCATAGACCATACTGCCGACGGCTTCACCATTGAAGAAGCCTGCCGCACCTGTGCTTCAAGAACACTTCGCCATGAAAAGCACTGTGATGTTGCGGCGCATATCCTTGTGGACTGCTTCCAAATGGGCTTAGAACTCTCTGATGATGACAAGGCTTGTGCCGAGAACATTCTTAACTCAGACGGTGACTTTTTCTCTGTAGGCAGAGGTCTAAGGCATTTTATCACTCTTATGGAACTCCAACAGCTTTATAATACCGAGTTTTCCGCCGCAAGAAATTGTGCAAAGCGGTGCATGACAAGGATAATCACAGCACTGCCTGATATGGCGTCGGTGAAAGACGACCACATTGCAGAATGTGCAGCGATAATGTACGCAATGCAGAAAGCTGTCACTGACGGCTTTAGAGAATATCGTCAGGACTATGAAAACGCCCTGCTTTCCCTCTGCGGCAAATCTGATAAAGACCCATTTGTTTACGGCACAGCACTTGGCATACTTTACGCCTTTGACCCCCACCGCCGCAAGCTTGCTGAACAGGCAATGTCAAGCTATCTCAAAGGCGACAGGAATGTTCAGATACAAGGAGCGGAGTTTCTTCACGGACTTTTCAATGCCGCCCGTGATATCATCATGACGGACGATTCTTTCGTCAGAATGACAGACACGCTTATCTGCGGACTTAACTATGACGATTTTATAGAGATACTTCCCTCCATGAAGCTTGCTTTCAGTTGTTTCACCCCCTATGAAATACAGCAGACAGCCACCGCTGTCGCAAAGCTTTATGACGCTGACAGTGCTGAGCTTCTTACGGAAAAACCTATAAACGAAAGGCTATATAGCTTCGGTGTGGAAATAGATAAAGAGATAGTCAAACTTTTGTCTGAGGAGGAAAAGCCATGACAGATGAAAACAAAGCCATATCCGTCAACCGCTGGCGGCTCGTGCTGGGCGGAATGTCTGACAAAAGCCTTTCCTTTACCGGTGACAAATCAGAGATAGTAACGTTTCAGGATATGGAAAAGCTACTCGATTATCTCTATAGCCGTGCGCAAGGTGACGATGTAAGGGACGAGAACAGCAGGCAAGGCGGTCAGGGCGGCAGTGTGCTAAACGCCGCAGAATGGATAACAAAAGTCAGAACGCTTTTTCCAAAGCAGACCGCCGATGTGCTTGAACGTCAAGCTTTGGAAACGTTCAACATGACCGAGCTTCTTACCGATAAAAAGGTTCTTGAAGAAATGAAGCCTGATATAGCGCTGCTTAAAACTATCATTCAGCTCAAACATCTCATGAACGGCGAAGTGTTGCAGGCGGCTGTAAAAATAGCAAAACAGGTGGCAGACGATATCAAACAAAAGCTTGATATGACCATAAAGCGAAGCCTTACAGGCAGGCTTGATAAAAACACATCGTCAGTTATGAAATGCTCTGCAAACCTCGATTTCAAAAAGACTATCCGCCGAAACCTGAAAAACTATGACAAAGCAAGCAACCAGCTTATACTGAAAGATATCTATTTCAGTGGACGTGTGAAAAAGCATAACAAAAAGCGCATTATCATAGCCATAGACGAAAGCGGTTCAATGCTCGGTTCAGTCATCTATAGTGCAGTAATGGCGCAGATAATTTCCGAACTGCCATTTGCAGAGGTGAAGCTCATCATATTTGATACAAGCATCGTTGACCTCTCAGACCATGCAGACGACCCTGCTCAGACAATAATGAGCGTTCAGCTTGGGGGAGGAACGGATATTGCAAAAGCCCTTACCTACTGCGAAAGCCTTATCGTTACGCCCCGTGACACTTGCGTTATCGTGGTAACAGACCTCTACGAGGGTGGCAGTGAAGCACAGCTTATGAACGTCAGCAAAAATATAATCACAAGCGGCGCACATCTCTCATTTCTTACCGCCCTTGATGAAAATGCCGACCCTGCCTATGACAAGGCGACAGGTCAGAAGCTTGCAGATATGGGCTCATTCGTTGGCGGTCTTACACCTGATAAGCTTGGGGATTACATCGGAAAAATATTTGCATAGGAGATGACATCTTGGACGTAATCGATAAACAGCTTGGCATTGCAAACGAACAAACGCTTATTGAGCTTTCAAACAAGGGCATTTACAAACGTGCGTTGAAGGAATCCAAAAACATGACCCTTTCGGCTGAAAAAATCCATGAATGTTACATAGTAAAATTAGACGGTGAAACCTGCACCATAAAATCACCTCTTGATGAAAGTCAATGCAGTTGTGTTTCAAGAGGAATGTGCAGGCACATTATCACAGCCATACTGCTTTTGAAAGCACAGCTTCCACAGTACGACGGCGAGGATATCACTCCAGAGGTCATAACCTCCGAGCCTGAACAAGCAGAAATTGAACTCCCCGACCAACCTGAAATAAATCCGCTTTCTCAGGATACCCAGAAAAAGATAAAAGGATGTGCCGGACAGTGCATAAAAATAATGTCTGGAATATTTACCCGAGGTCTTGTAAGAGCCGAAGAGAGCGACCCTGATAATTTTGAGCTTGCCGCAGTTTCCTGCCATGCTTTGAGAATGGCTGAGGCAGAAAGACAAATGCGTGAACTTGGCAGCCGACTTAAAGACTGTGTTTCAAGGCGAGCTTCATTCAGTCCACAGGTATTCATTCACAAAATGTTTGAATATGCTGACAGCATGAACAAGCTTATAAAAGCCGACATCACAGAAGAAATGCTCGGCACCTTCCGCAGAGAATACACCGACTATGAGGGAACGCTCCAACTTCTGCCTATAGGCACAAGAAATGTCAGTGGTGAATACACTGGCTGTATCTACTATTTTCTAAATAAAGACAGAACTTCGCCCCAGCGCTTTTTTACCTACAGCGATCTGCGCCCCACGTTCTATGAAAAAAAGTCAAGACGATTTGCCGAAAGCACAACTGTATGGGATCTTGACAGCTCTCTAAACAGCTATATGTGCACAGAGCTGAAGCTTAAAAACGCCAAGGTGAGCATGGGGCATTTGTCCTCATCGTCAAAGACCAACGCCATAGGCGCAGGTCCTGCACAGCTAAACTGTTTTGCCCTCCGTGAGCTTATTGTCAGTGATTTCAAAGAGCTTGCGGAAAAGATCTCCGCAAACAAAAGCGACGAGGAGACCGACCGACTTTATTTCGTTCACCCCAAAGAGTGCGTCGCTTCATATTTTGACAAGCACACTCAACAGCAAATTTTTATTATAAAAGACGGCAGTGATAGACAAATATCCGTCACCGCAAAATACACAGCAGAAAATCGTGAATTTATTTCCACGCTTGAAACCATAGGTGGCAAAATGCTAAAAGAAAAGCACAAAAACTACGTCCTGCTGGCTCAGGGGTATATCGACCACGGCAGGCTAACGCTTTTTCCAATAGAGGTCTATGATTTTATTGATCCGCCTGACAATGTTCCTGTACCTGTCGAGAATGATACAGACCAAGACTATGGAATGTGTAGCGAGCTTCTTGACGCCACCGAAGAAACCGACAAGAGGATAGTCACGGCAATGGAGTGCGGAGTGAACTCTGTTATCGCAGACGAACATGCTCAAAGCATACGCCAGTGCGGACTTGAAGAGCTTGCAAAACGCTATGAATGCTTCACAAAGCTGTGCGAAAATGCAAGACACACCACCGCAGACAAAAGCCTTGATATCTTCACTGCCGCAGGAAACACAATGCGGTATATCAGACTTTGCACACAAAAATTAGCACTGTTCAGTGCGATAAATAATATGGAGGAGAAAAAATGATCTACAATGAAAGCACCAAAAGCTTTATAAAGCTTGAAACCGCCCTAAAGGAGCTTGGTTTTGACCAGCAGACCATAGACCTTGCCCTTGAATATCTTGACATCACAAAGCCTAGAAACAATGACCTGATGAGAAAAATTACAACAAAATACTATCCAAAACTCATGCAGTATAGTTATCGTGAAAAGCTTATCAAAGCTGTAAAAAGTGAGATATCAGGTTCAGATAGTGAGGAGCTTAAAGACCGCTATATTATTTTCAGTTCAATGGCAACGGGTCCATATTTCCGATATATGACAGATGCGCTGTCTGGCAATGCCTATATATATTCCGAAAACAAAGCCATGTATATGAAGCCGCTCACTGATTTTTATGGTGAGAACGCAGAAGCAGTCTGGATATCAACCGAGATCTCAAACCGCTCAAATGATTCTATCAGCGTTTTCACTGTAAATCATCCTATCTATTCCGCAGACGATGCCATAAGAACATTCAACTTCGTTAGCCCTGACGATATCATAGCACAGCTTCTCCTTTGCGTTTACGCATTGGACGCAACTGAGCTGCCTAAAAAGAGCCTGCTCGGCAAAACAAAAATTCCTGATACAGCCGCAATTGCCATAAAAAAGCTTTGCGAAGTGGTCGAAAAAAAGCCCCAAACAACTACAGCCGTTTTCTGTCTTTTTCTTGCCGCATATGCAGAAGCGTCATATTTTGTAAAAGAATACCGTGCATTTTTTGATAAAAACATTGTGAAATATTACGACGATCTTACCCAAGGGCTGATATATATGAAGCTTTCCACCACCAGGATATTCGACCTTATCGAAGCTCAACCACAGTGTCTTACAGATAGATACATTCTGCACTTTGTCAAATCACCTGACAAAAGCGGGAATTATCCAGCGCAAATGGTAAAGCTCGCAAAAGATCATCCACAGCTTTTCATAGAAACAATGAAGAACGCTCCATTTGACACAGCGATCACAATGGAGAAAATGCTCAAAGCCACCGACCCTAAATATAACGCAGAAGCAATTGGTCTTAAAGCTACCCATCAGGAACGTATCGCCAAACTTATTGCCGAGCATTTCAAGCACAGTGACGAGATATACGCATATATCATGGGCAAAGCAGAAATAGACACGATACTCCCCTTTGCAGACGAAGAAGCCTGCGAGGGCAGACATAAGAAAATGTACTATATTGTTGCATATGGAGAGGACGATTTTATTATCCGCTGTATCGCCGCCCTTTCCATAGGAGCGTCTAAAGATACAAGTGACCCCCTCCAACTTATAGGCAACGATCTTTATTATAACACTGAGTTCATCGTCCGTGCAATGGTAAGATCAGGTCTACCTATAGATATAATTATAAGATCCCTTGGCTGGCAGATAGAAAGCTCTTACTGTAAAGAAGTCATCATCAAAAAGATAACCGCTGTCATGCCAGAATTTAAAGACAAAGCCACCATTATTGACGTAAGCAAAATGGCTGTGTCCAGCCGACTTTTGTATATAAGGCTTCTTGATATCGCAGACAGCAACAAGTACAAATACGAATTTTTTGCCCTTTGTGACGATAACAGCAAGGTAATAAAAGCAGAGCTTGTGAAAGTTATATCCGCCCACAAGGATTGGTACGATGATGTTTGCAAACTTCTTGCTCAGAAAAAATCAGCCAAGCGTGAAACTGCACTTATGATAATTGAAAATCAAGGTGCTGACGCCTACCGCACAGAGCTTGAAAAAGCCTATGCCACAGAAAAATCCGACAAACTAAAATCGAAAATATCTGAACTTTTGGGCAGCGAAACAAAGCCTGCCGAAATATCAGATGAAGACCTTGTGACTGCGCTCACCAAAGGCACAAAAAGCAAGAAAGTTCTCTGGCTTTTTGAACAGCCTTTTGCACCTATTCACTTCACCGATGATACAATCGCAGAGGATATCTATTTGCAGGCTCTCCTGCTTACATATGCAAACGCCGACGAAGGAACCCTCCCACCCGAGGGCAAGGCACTTGCCCAGAAGCTCAAAGCTGATGAGCTTGAAACATTCGCCCTTGAAGTCCTGAGCCGCTGGCTTGAAAAAGGTGCAGAAGCGAAAACCAAGTGGGCAATGTATTTTGCGGCCATTTACGGCGGTCATGAAGCAATAAATTGCCTGAAGGATTACATAAAAGAATGGTCGAAACAGTCATTAAATATGCGTGTTGCCCTTGCGGTTAAAGCCGTCAATGCCGTAGCTCTGAACGGCAGTTCCTATGCACTTATGACTGTAGACAATATTTCAAGAAAATATAAGAGTCGTGCGGTCAGAGCTGCCGCAGTTGACGCACTTGCCAATGCCGCAAATCAGCTTGGCTTGACAACGCAGGAGCTTGCGGACAAGATAGTACCTGACATGGGCTTTGACGAGAAAATGTGCCGCACCTTTGATTTTGGGAGCAGAAAATTCTCCGTTTATCTCACTCCACAGCTTGATATAGAAATATTCGAGGGCGAGAAAAAGCTTAAAAATCTCCCTAAAATAGGCGTTAATGACGACCCTGTCCTCGCAGAAAAGGCTACTGCTGATTTCAAGGAAATGAAAAAGCAAATGAAAACTGTTGTTGAAGCACAGAAACAGCGTCTTGAATATGTGCTTATGCTTGACCGTAAGTGGACAGCAGAAGCTTGGAAAGCTCTCTTTGTAAAAAATCCTCTCATGCACTGCTTTGCGATAGGTCTTATATGGGGTATTTACGAAAATGGCTGCCTTAAAACTTCGTTCCGTTATCTTGACGACGGCAGCTTTACAAACTCAGATGATGATGAGATAGAGCTGTCCGAGGTTATGCAGATAGGGCTTGTTCACCCGCTGGAGCTTACCGAACATGAAAAAGAAGCTTGGCTGGAACAGCTTGATGATTACGAGATAATACAGCCATTCGACCAGCTAAAAAGAAAGGTATACAAAGTAGCGGAAATCGATAAGAATAAGACCGCCTGCGAGATTTTCAAGAATACCGAGATAACGAACACCACTCTAGTCAACCGCATGACCAAAGCAGGCTGGTATAAAGGTCAGGCACAGGACGCAGGCTTTTTCTATGAATTCATAAGAAATGATATCTCAGGCAAGGAGAAAGATCCCGACGGCAAGCTCGTCAACATAGGCATGACCGCCGAGCTTAAATTCTCAGGAACATACATCGGCTATTACGAGATAGAGGACGTGACCGTGGAAGAGCTTTACTTCCGACTTCCCGATGCTGCATACAATGACAACATGAAACTTGGCGATGTCAGTCCAAGATACTACAGCGAAGTTGTCTTACAACTTAAAAAAGCTATAAACAAGTAGGCATAACAAAAGGCAGTTCTGATTTTTTCAGAGCTGCCTTTTACTTATTTATTTTCCACAGGAAGTCCGTGATCTCCTGCAATGTGTCTGCCTGCCCTGTTCACACAATATATGCAAACAGGAACTATGTACAAGCAAGCCGCTATCCATGCCGCCTGATCTGTGAAGCAGATTGCAAGATAACCGAATTTCGGCACAAATATCATACTTACAGAAATTCGAGCTATCATTTCCGTCACTCCTGAGAATATAGCAAGTCCAGAATATCCAAGGCCCTGCGTACACATTCTGCAAGTGTTGAGTATACCGAGCGTCCAATAGAAAAAGCCTGCGTAGAAAAGATATTTGGCTGAAGCAGTAAGCACTGCTGCGTCTGACTTATTCACAAAGATAAGCGAAAGCTCTCTGCCGAAGAATATAAGTACAATACCGGCTATTACTCCATATGTCATGCCAACGCCAACTCCAATGCGTATACCCTTTTTGATACGCTTGAGATTTCCTGCACCGAGATTTTGGCTTGCAAAAACAGATGCACCTGTTGCAAAAGCGTCATAAGGACACATTGTGAACTGTTTTATCCTTGCCCCAGCAGTGAATCCTGACACATAAATGCTTCCAAGCTTGTTGTTAGCCGACTGCATTACCATTGAGCCGATAGCCGTTATGGAATATTGAAGTCCCATAGGAAAGCCCATTATTATAAGGTTCAGCACCGCAGGCTTTGACATAACTCTATCCTCTTTGGTAAGTTTCAGCACGCTGACCTTTTTCATGATAAATACAGCACATAGTATTCCGCTTATCGCCTGAGCGACGACCGTAGCGATAGCCGCACCCATGCAGCCCCACCTGAACACGATAACACACACAAGGTCAAGTGCAATGTTCAAAACCGTTGATATAGCAAGAAATACAAATGGCGTTTTGCTGTCGCCAACAGAACGCAATACGCTTGAAAGCAGGTTATACAAAAGTGTGAACGGTATGCCAAGAAATATCACCAGAAGATATTTATATGCGTCATCAAAAATATCCGATGGAGTTGAAAGAAGCTTCAATATCTCACTACAAAGCACCGCACAAACTGTTGTCAACACAAACGCAGTAACGGCGGTTATAACAATAGAATTGTAAAAATACTGTTTCAGCTTTTTTATGTCCCCTGCTCCGAAATGCCTTGCAATAGGCACGCCAAAGCCGCAGGCTGTTCCCATGCAGAAACCAAGCACCAAAAACTGCACACTGCTTGAAGCTCCGACACTTGCAAGAGCGTCAGAACCAAGAAATCTTCCCACGATGGCAGCGTCAATAAGATTGTATGTCTGCTGCAACAAATTTCCTATAAGCAGAGGAAGCGCAAAGCTCATTATAAGCTTGAACGGACTGCCCGTTGTCATGTTTTTTGTCATTACTTTTCCTCCAAAAATCTAACTATTACATTTATCATCTTTAATTTTTACTATCACATTCTATCATCAATATATGAAAAAATCTATAACACAAATTAAATTTACTTTTGTGATCTTAAACAAATATAATAACAAAAAACATACATATTGCACATAAAAAAAGGCAAGCATATTTCAGCCTGCCTTTGTGTAGCTTACGCTTTATACGTTAAATCTGAACAGAACAATATCGCCGTCCTGCATAACATAATCCTTACCCTCAAGACGAACAAGACCCTTTTCCTTAGCCGCCGTCATAGAGCCACAGCTCATAAGATCGTCAAATGAAACAACTTCAGCTCTGATGAAGCCCTTTTCAAAATCAGTGTGTATCTTTCCTGCCGCCTGTGGAGCTTTAGTGCCCTTTTTGATAGTCCAAGCTCTTACCTCAGGTTCGCCTGCTGTCAGGTATGAAATAAGACCAAGAAGCGAATAGCCCTCCTTGATTATTCTGTTAAGACCTGAAGTTTCAAGACCGAGGTCTGCAAGGAACATTTCCTTGTCCTCATCGTCCATGTCAGATATCTCAGCCTCTATCTGCGCGCATATAGGGAACACAGCCGAACCTTCGGCTTTTGCGATCTCGCAAACTTCCTTGTAATGCTCGTTGCTTTCGATATTGTTTCTGAAATCATCTTCGCAAAGGTTAGCCGCATAGATAACAGGCTTAAGTGAAAGAAGCGGTGTTTCTTTAAGTATCTCCAGCTCGTCCTCTGTCATGTCATAAGAACGTGCAGGCTTGCCGCTTTCAAGATGCTCTTTGAGCTTTTCAAGGAACTCTACAGCAGAAGCAAGAGATTTGTCGCCTTTCATTGCCTTTTTAGTTCTGTCAAGCTTTCTCTCGATAAGCTCAACGTCTGAGAAAATAAGTTCAAGGTCGATAGTTTCAATGTCTCTGCGAGGATTGATAGAGCCGTCAACATGAATGATGTTAGGGTCGTCAAAACATCTTACAACGTGAACGATAGCGTCCACCTCTCTTATGTTTGAAAGAAATTTGTTTCCAAGTCCCTCGCCCTTTGAAGCACCCTTTACAAGACCTGCAATGTCAACAAATTCAAGTGTTGCAGGAGTAAACTTTACAGGGTGATACATTTCAGCCAGCTTGTCAAGTCTTTCATCAGGCACCGAAACAATGCCCACATTCGGTTCGATCGTGCAAAACGGATAGTTCGCAGATTCTGCACCCGCATTTGTGAGTGCATTAAAAAGTGTTGATTTTCCTACGTTAGGAAGTCCTACCATGCCAAGTTTCATATCAATATACGCCTTTCGTTAAAATTTTACGCCATCATGGTCAAAATCATCTTCATCATCATCAAAGTTATAATCATCATAATACTCGTCAGGGTCAAAATGATCGTTACAGCCACCCTTGTCTATCTTGTTGTTACAACCGATAGTAACGCCTTTCTTGATAGGCGAAACAAACAGACCAATTATAACACCAAGGAGAAAAAGTGCAAGACCTTTCCAAAAATAGCTTACTGTGAAGTTATTTTCAGTATCGCAGTTTTCTTCAAAAATATCCATAATAATACCTCCGTCTATTCTACTGATTTTAAAGATTCTACCATATCTATCTTTTTAAGCTTGAAATGAAGAACCAAATTAACTATAAATGCAAATGCCAATGTGAGCAATGCACCAAGCACATACGCCCACCAAACAAGCTGTCTGTTGAACAGCACAAGGTCGACCTCAGAAGTTATCACAACAAAATAGTGCAGTATCTTTCCTGCCGCAAGACCCACGATAATGCCCACAATCGTCGATATCAGATTTTCTCTGTATATATACGCTGAAGTCTCACCGTCATAGAATCCAAGCACTTTTATTGTCGCTATCTCACGAACACGCTCAGTTATGTTTATGTTTGCCAAATTGTAAAGCACCACAAACGCCAAGCCTCCCGCGCAAACGATGAGCAAAATAACGATAGCGTCAAGGCTGTCCACAGAATTAAGGAAACCTCTGCTTGAATCATTTTTAAAGCTTATTCCATAAAACTCGTCATTTGAAATAAGCTGTTCCTTGAAAGAGTTTTCATCAGTGTCTTTCTTTAGGTCAATAAAAGAAAGATTATAAACAGGCTTCTCACCGTAAACGCTCTCAAAATCCTCAGGGGTGATGTAAATATAATGCAAAGCATAGTTCTTGCTTACTCCGCCTATCTTGAACTCTTTCTCCTCATGACCACTGAGCTTTATAGTAATAGTGTCACCCGTTTTCAGGTCAAGAAGCTTTGCAAGCTTTTGTGTTATGATAACAGAACCGCTTTTCACTTCAAGGTTTGAGCCATTCTCAGCAGATACAAGATCGATATAATCTCCCATATTTTCAGGAGCTTTCGGCACGATCATAGAAACAGACTGGTTTTCACTTTCATTTTCTGCAATGCCATCTGTACTCTGCATAAGCATAGATTTGTCTACCTGTGCGATACTGCTTATCTTGTCCTCCAATTGTTTCTCGTCAAAATCAGCTGAATTAAGCACTGCAATACCATCATACAGAAATATCTCATTGAATTGCTTTTCGGCAATAGTCTTTATAGAATATTTCAAACCAAAACCCGTGACTATCAGCGCCGTACAGCCTGCCACTCCCACGATTGTCATAAAGAAACGCTTTTTATATCTCAGCAAATTTCTCACAGTGACCTTTGCAAGAAAGTCAAGCCGATTCCATATAAGATCCACACGCTCCAGCAAAACACGTCTGCCATTCTGCGGTGGCTTTGGACGCATAAGCTGTGACGGCTGTGACTTAAGCTCTTTGATACAAGCGTAAAGCACCGCCGAGCAAGTACAAATAACCGACACCACCAAGCAAAGCACCATATAAACAGGCTTGAACGGTGTGTCAATATCAGGAATGTTATATAAAATATTATAGCAACTATAAATTATCTTCGGAAAGATCTGCAATCCAACAACAACGCCTATGCAGCTTCCTGCTGATGCCGCTGTTGCTGCATAGAAAAGATACTTTCCAGCTATTCTTGCCCCACTGTATCCTAAAGCCTTGTATGTACCTATCTGCGTTCTCTGTTCCTCTACCATTCTAGTCATTGTGGTCAGGCACACAAGCGCCGCCACAAGAATAAAGAACACAGGAAACACCTTTGCGATAGAGTCGACCTTCTGAGCGTCCCCATAAAAGGAACTATAATCAGAGCTAGCCTCAAATCTGTCATACTGATAGAATGCAGGCGTTTTAACGGCTTCAAGTTCTTTTTTCGCTCCGGCTATCTCATCTTCTGCCGCCGCAAGCTGACCATTATATTCATCAAAAGCCGCCGTACTTCCTGTCTTTTTGTCTTCAAGAAGCTTTCCTGCCACTTCTTCAAGTTGTTGTGCTTTTAAAAGCTGTGACCTTGCAAGATACTTTGCACTAGAACCACTCTGTTCAGCCTTATCATAAGCCTCCTGAGCTTCCTCAACCGACTTCTGCGCCGTTGTCATAAGCTCCGTAAGCTGATTTTCGTCGCAGGCAAGCGCCTGTTTCAAGATGTCAACTTTCTCCTGAGCGACGTCAATACTGTCCTGAGCGTCACTGCTTAGTTTTTCAAACCTTGCGTTCACACTGTCCTCAAAAAACTCCACTGCCTGAACGCTCTTATCTTTCACAGCCTGCTTGTACTCGTCGGAAAACGGATCAAGCTCGTCAGTGCCTTTGAATTTCACATAAAGCTCAGTGTAATAATCGCACACAAACTCGCTCTCAGGCACAAAAACGTTGCTTACCACAGTTCCGTTGCCCACTGTGGTCGCATCACGCTCATAGCCGATATAAAGCGGTGAAGCCACAATACCTACTATCCTGTATGTGTCAGTTGCCAAAGTATCAGTTATATTTTTTGACGAGTCAGGCTCGTTGATCTTTATCTCTCCGCCCAACTTAAAGGTGTTAGGCGAACTCATTTTTACCTCTACTGCGCACTCGCCTTTTTTTTCAGGAAGCCTGCCCTCTAGTAAAACAGGCTTATCAAGATTATTAGGGCTGTTCTCATCAACAACATTGTTGAAGGACATGAATTTCAGCACAAGGTTTTGATTTTCATGATAATAGAAAACGTCCTTAGAATATCCCGCCATAACGCCCTGAACATCATCAGCTTTTTTCACAGCCTCAACGTCCTCAGACTTAACGCCTATAGACGACATTAACTTAATATCCATAAGTCTGTTATCACTGAAATATTTCTCCGCCGTGTCTATCATATCAGGCATAGTCGCCTTGATACCAGAGAAAAATCCACAGCCAAGAAGAACTATCAGAAAAATAGAGAGAAATCTGCCCAACGAGTGCCTTATCTCTCTGACAGTATCCTTTTTTAATGCACTTTTCATGACAGACCTCCCCCTTGTAATATCATTCTTCCCCGTCACTATCCGAAAAATCATCAAGACCTATCCTGCCCGATAGAATAAAATAAACAATCGCTGCAAGGACAAAAACGACAGGAGCAAAAATTATAATAGCTTTTTTAGCCCACTCAACCCCCAACGCTCCCGCAAGCATAAGACCCAGCACTCCTGAGATATCAAAAAACAAGATACAAAAATACGTCCTAAGTGCCGATACCGCAGGTGCAGTGTCCCCATCGGGGTCAGCTTTATCACTGAAAATATTTATCCTGCCTGCTGAAAACACAAGCAGAATAAACACCGCCATAGCAAGAAGGCTCAGCACAAGATCCACCACATAAGGCTTTGTCCTGCCTGCCGTCAAGCCCACTATCAGCACAAAGCAATCACACCCTATGCAGAACATTAGAGCCGCCGTATTTACCACCGTAAGCACAAGCTGAAAAGGCGTAAAAGGAACTTTTTTCATTTTATCTTAATCGCCGAACATTTCCTTAGAAAGCTTGCCAAGCTTCTCACAGCCGTCGATTATCTGTTTGTCTGTAGGAGTTGAGAAGTTCAATCTGAATGAAGCTGTCTTGTCAGACTCGCTTACCATGAAAGCATTGCCCGGAACAACGGCTACCTTATATTCTGCAACAGCCTTTTTGCAGAAACCAGTCATGTCACTGCCCTCCGGAAGAGTACACCAAATGAACAGACCGCCCTCAGGTCTTGTGAACTTGATCTGTGAAGAGAAATTCTTCTCGATCTGCTCTATCATAAGTTCGAGCTTATGCTTGTAGATCACTCTCAGCGAAGCAAGATGTGCTTCAATATCATTGTCCTTCATGAAGTTGTAAGCCAGCATCTGCGCCCAGATGTTTGTATGTACGTCAGCCACCTGCTTGCAGACAACTATCTTTCCGATTATCTCCTTTGGAGCGGAAATGTAGCCAACTCTGATACCAGGAGCAAGTATCTTTGAGAATGTTCTTGAATACATAACAAGACCGTCCTTGTCCATGCTCTTGATAGACGGGATAGCCTCACCCTTTATTCTCAGGTCGCCGTATGGGTTATCTTCAAGTATCATAACACTGTACTTCTTAGCAAGCTCGTAGATAGCCTTTCTCTTTTCAAGAGAAGTTGTAAGACCAGTAGGGTTCTGGAAGTTAGAAATGATGTAGAATACCTTTACCTTGCCTGTAGCGAAAGCCTCTTCAAGCTCTTTCAGGTCAACTCCGTCTTCATGAAGCGTGATACCCTTAAGCTCAACATTGTAAGACTTGAATGCATTAAGTGAGCCTATAAAGCTTGGAGCTTCACAGCAAAGAATGTCACCTGGGTCGCAGAGAACTTTACAAGCAAGTTCGTTAGCCTGCTGAGCACCGCTTGTGATGATAAGATCATCTCTCTCCGGATCAAATTCACCCTTCTTTTCAAGCTCTTTCTTAAGAAGATCTCTCAGAGGAGTGTATCCCTCTGTAAGGCTGTACTGAAGTGCGCCGATAGGATTTTTCTTGAATATCTCTTCTGATATTCTATTAAGCTCGTCCACAGGGAATGCCTCAGGAGAAGGATTGCCTGCCGCAAATGAAATTACCTCTGGGTCAGAAGTAAATTTAAGTATCTCTCTGATAGCAGAAGCCTGCAGATGAGAAACCTTTTCTGAAAACTTATAAGTCATAACTTTTTTACCTCTTTTTCTTAAAAATACATAATATGATTATATCACATTTTTCCTATAAAATAAAGTGTTTACGCAAACTTTTTTTAGTATTAGCACCCTAAGCTCTATTTTTGTGCAATTTAAACAACTGCATATCCACCTGACATATGGACAAACCGTAATAAAACCCACCATAACAGCATAAGATCATATAAAAACAAGTCAGAAAGCAGGTTGACAGATGAAAAGACAAGGCTTTATAAAAGGTTCAGCAATATTGCTTGCAATGGTTCTGATAACAAAAATTCTGGGACTTCTCTATAAGATACCTCTTACCAATCTTCTGGGCGGCACAGGCATGGGATATTTCGCTTCAGCATTCTCAGTTTTCACACCAGTTTTCGCCATAGTCGTTTCAGGTATCCCCTCCACCATGGCTCGCCTTACCGCTGAAAACTATGCCCTTGAACGCTTTTCAAATATGCGTCATACCAAGCGAACTGCATTTTTTCTTTTTACGATCATCAGCGCAGCCGCTGCTGCAGTAATGATACTCACCTCAGATTTTCTGTCACGCAATGTAGTCGGCGAGCCAAGTACAAAATATGCTCTCATGTGCGTTGCCCCATCTATTATTTTCTGTACCATTATATCAGTGGAACGCGGTTACTGTGAGGGCTTGCAGAATATGATACCGACCGCTGTATCAGAAGTGATAGAAACCCTTTTCAAACTTATCCTAGGTCTTGGTTTCGCCTACGGACTAATGTATCATATCTCCGATATGTATGATAAAACAGGCATGATATTCGGCACAGCCTATGAAAACTCACGTCAGGCAGCCTCCGCTGCACTTCCATTTATAGCTGCCGCAGCTATCCTAGGTTCGTCCATAGCCTCTGCGATCGCCTGTCTGTATATTCTCATATCAGGCAAGATCAAAGGCGACAGCGTAACAAAGCAAATGATTCAAAGAGATACCATAACAGACCCCACAGGAGCAACAGCCAAAAAGCTTGTCGTCTGCTGTCTTCCGATCGCACTTATCTCAGTGATAATGACCTTTGCCAACATGATAGATATGCTCACTGTCAATCCGTGTATCAAAACCGCCATGAAAGCTTCTCCACACACATTTGACAGCCTGCTTTCTGATAAGCTCACCACCGATATGCTCCCGAACTTCATCTACGGCTCTTATACTGGTCTTGCAGTGACAGTTTTCGGTCTTGTTCCGACCATCACCGCAATGTTTGGCAAAAGCATACTCCCCTCACTTGCCGAAAGCTGTGCCAAAAATGATAAAAAAGCCATGCAGTCAGGCCTTACAAAAATGCTCATCGTCACCAGTATCATAGCCATACCCGCAGGCATGGGCATCGCAGTTTTGTCAGAACCTATCCTGCGTTTTCTTTTTGGAGGCCGTGAAACTGAGATACAGGTCTGCATAATGCCAATGTCCATACTAGGAATAGCAGTAATATTCCTTGCCATAGCAACTCCCTGCTTTGCTATCCTGCAAACTCTGGGAAAACCTCACAAAGCCATAATAATTATGTTGGCAGGTGGAATTATCAAGCTATTTCTGAACATTATACTTATAAGACAGCCCATAATAAATATATCAGGAGCAGCTATTTCTACTCTTGTATCAGAGGTTTTCATATGCGTCCTATCCGTACGCTCAGTTTGCAAAATGACGGATCTAAAACCAAAAGTGAGCGAAATTTTCGTAAAGCCCACCTACGCCGCTATTATGTGCAGTGTGACAGCCATTTTGTCACACGAAACACTTACGAAAATAGCCCATTTGCAAATAAATCATAGATTTGTGACCCTTTTTTCTATAGGAATTGGTAGCACAATGTACTTTTTTTGTTTATATTTATTGTGCGAAACGCCGAAAAATATTGTAAATTGCATATTTTCAAAAAAAAATCCGCAAAACCCTTGAAATTTTGAGCAAAATGGTTTATTATTAATAAGCACCCTTTTGGAAAGGTAATGATGTAATGAGCGATAAAATTAAGGAATTGCTTGCTAAAGACAGCTTTGATATCAATGATCTTGCGGATATCGTGGTAATTCTCAGAAGCGAGAACGGCTGCCCGTGGGATAAAGTCCAGACCCATAAGTCTATCAAGAAAGATTTTCTTGAAGAAGTCTATGAGGTCATGGAAGCAATTGACTGTGACTCTCCTGAAATGATGAGAGAAGAACTTGGCGACGTTCTTTTGCAGGTGGTTTTCCATACAGTTATCGAGACCGAAAACAACAATTTCAGACTTGACGATGTTATAACTGATATCTGTAAAAAGCTTATCATCAGACACCCACACGTTTTCGGAAGCGTAGAAGCTGACAACGTTGAAACAGTGCTTAAAAATTGGGACACTATCAAGAAAGAAACCAAGGGACAGGAAACTTATTCCGATACCCTTAAAAGCGTTCCAAAGAACTTTCCTGCACTTATGAGAGCTCAGAAGTTAAGCAAACGTGCCGCAAGAGCAGGTATCGAGTATGACAATGCTCATGATATCAGCGCACTTGAAAATGCTGTTAAGGCTCTTGAAAACAGTGCTGACAGTGATAAAGCCGTAGTTGCAAAACAGCTTGGTGAGATAATGTTCACTTGTGCTTCACTTGCAAGAAAGCTTGACCTTGACGCTGAAGAAGTGCTGACGGATACAAATAATAATTATATCGAAAAGTTTGAGAAAACAGAAAATGCTGTAAGGCAAAACGGGCAGGATATGACCGCCCTGAGCATAAATGAGCTTGACGCTTATTGGCGAGAGCAAAATGAATGAATAACTTTATTCGTTAAAAATAATTTGGAGGTAAAAACAATGACAAAGGCAGAACTGATCAATCTTATCGCAGAAAAGGGCGATTATTCAAAGAAGGACGCTGAGAAGGCACTTACAACTGTTATTGATTCTGTATCAGAGACACTTGCTAACGGCGAGAAGATCTCACTGGTAGGTTTCGGTACATTCGAGGTTAGAGAGAGAGCTGAAAAGACAGCTATCAATCCTCGTACAAAGGAGCAGATCACTGTTGCAGCTAAGAAAGTTCCTGCATTCAAGGCAGGCAAGGCTCTTAAGGACGCTGTAAACAAGTAATCTAAAGCTTATGCCACTCAGACCTAGCCTGCGGGTTAGGTCTTTTTTACTACAAAGGAGGAAAATATGCGGCTTGATAAATACCTGAAAGTCACAAGACTTATTAAACGACGTACTATTGCAAACGAAGCTTGCGATGCAGGCAAGGTGCTTGTGAACGATAAGATTGCAAGAGCTTCATATGACGTGAAAGTTGGCGACATTATCACCATAAATATGGGTCAGAAGCCTGTCAAGGTGGAAGTTCTCAATGTCACCGAGTATGTAAAAAAAGAAGAAGCAGCCGAGAATTATCGTGTTATCAGCTAAAAAAAGAGGACCGCTCAATGCGATCCTCTTAATTTTTTATCTATTATGCATTTGCACTCAGATCATAATCTGACATATCAATATCAGAGAAATCATAGTCATCATAATCATCATAATCACCATAGTCATCATAATCTGACTCAAGATCACCCTCTGCATTTACAAGCATATTGTAGACCTCGTCACCAAGAACTTTCTTTACATTAGCAACAAATCCATCACTGTCACAGCCTGCAAGGTATGTATTCATCTGATCGTCATTTGTCATGTCATAGATCTTGTCGCCTGACGGAACAGTGATGTCAGAAGCCTCTGTCTTATTTCCTGTAACTGCCATTGTAACAAACTGCTTGCCGTTCATGCCAAACTCAACAGAAAGATCAAGCTTGTCAGCAGTTGAAGCAGAAGCAAGCTCTACCCAGCCTGATACAGCCTGAGAATCAGATGTACCATTCACATCAAATCTGATAGTACCTGAGAATGCGTCACCCTCTTCTTTAAGGTCTTTGAGAGTCACCTCAGCTTCCATTGTGTCAAAGTTTATGCTCGGTGAAACTGCCATGGTAGGCTCAAGGGAAAGTCCACCGTCAGCAGAAGTCTTGTCAGCGTCTATATCTGAATCAGCCGCAGTTTCCATTTTCATTGTGAACTTGCCATTTGTAACACCGTCAACAGTATTTGCAGAACCCTTGAATGATGCACTGCCCTCACTGCCCATGTTAAGGCTAAAATCAACAGCCACAACGTCATCCTTAAGAATGGTGTAAAGAGTTGCACCCTCGCCGTCTTTTTCAAGGCTAAAGCCCGCAAGATCATCACCACTGTAGTAAGCGTTAAATGTTGCAGTTTCGTCAAGATTATCACTTGCAAAAAGTGAATCCATAGAATCAGCATACTGTGAGATTATATCATCATATGACATACCAAGCTCTTCAGCAACACCTGACTTGCTGAACATATCTTTAAGCGTAGCGTCGTCCTTAGCCTTGTCAAGAACAGCCTTAAAAGCAGCCTTTACATCATTGCCTGAGATAGTGTATTCCTTAGTTGTATAGCTGTACTCGTTTCCGTCAATGTCACCAGTCTTTTTGTCGCCGTCAACAGGCTTAGGGAAAGAGTCCTCTATAACCTTCTTGTATTCCTCCAGATCCTTTTCAAGTGCGTCAGTATCAAAATCAACATCAGCGCCCTCAGCAGAATCAAAGAGAGAATCAAGGTCAATGCCCTGTGAAGAAAGCTCACTGCCTACCTTGTCTTTAAGGCTGTCAACGTTAACCATAAGATAAGCGTCAGAAAGCTCAGGTATCTGAACATAAGCCGACTTGTTATCTCTGGAATATACAGCATTAGCAGACACAAGATTATTTCCGCCATATGTCAGCGAAACATCTGCTGCAGTGTTGCTTCCCTTCTGCTTTGTAACAGTTGTCACAGAAATAGGCTGTAAGCTGACACCTGCCTTCTCTGTGAAGCCCTCGCCGAATGAAACAGTAGCCGTTGCATTGTAAGCAAAATCAAGTTCGCCCTTGATAGCCTTTTCAGCCGTGCCAAGAGTGTTGTTTATATTATCTGCCACCTGAGTAAGCTTAGCCTTGCCGCCCTCAGTTTTACCATCATTACTGTCTTTATTTACAAAATAATAGCCAAGACCTGAGCCAACTATGCTAAGACCCAAAACGCCTGCCAATACAGGTGTAAGCACCTTATTTTTTACCATTTTATTTCCTCCTTAAAGAAACTCATGTTTCTGTTCGTATTTAAAATATAACATACTTTTAACAATTTGTCAATAGACTAACATATTACAAATCAGCTACAAATGTCCCTAAAATAACAAAAAGAGAGGCACAAGGCCTCTCTTCATCATATTCTCTTATCAGCCAAATTCAAATCCGCCAGCCCTTACTCTGTCGATAAAGTCCCCGAGAATATCAGTATTGGTTTTCGATACCGAGTGAAGCAAATAAATTGCCCCCGGGTGAGCCGCATTCACAAGCTTTTCAAGTGCCTGCCCTTCATCAGGCTGATTGTTCACGTCCCAATCAGCGTAAGCAAAGCTCCAAAGCTCAGTCACATAACCGCAGTTTGCCGTCACCCCAAGAGAGAACTCCGAAAACTCCCCCATAGGCGGTCTGAACACTGTCATGGTATAATCATAGTTATCCTCCATATACTTATGGAAATCCTTTATCTCCGACTCACATTCCGCCTGTCCAAGCGTCGGCATAGAATAATGGTGTACCGAATGATTTCCCACAATATGCCCATCGTCTATCATACGCTTCACAAGCTCAGGATTTTTCTCTGCATAATCCTGCAAAAGAAAAAACGTCGCCTTGACCTTTTTCTCTTTCAGCACATCGAGGATCTTTTCAGTGTATCCGTTCTCATACCCCTGATCAAAGGTCAGATATATCTTGTCATCATTATTTATAGCCTTTGCGTTAAGCTTGCCGTATTGTGCATTAAAATCAAGCGCACCAGTCGTTCTGTTCTTTTCGTCCACAAGAACGCCTTGACCATATCCGACTTTGTCATGTGAAAGCCCCGAAAGATCTATCTTTTCCTTTGCGGTTTTCTTTCCCACAGCCACAGGCTCGATGACCGCCGAGCTTGTTCCCTCTGATGAATTTCCCTCACGCATTATCACTGTCCTGCCACAAGCACTGAGCACTACAACTGCACAAATAAGTGCCATGCAATTTCTTATCTTCATATGAAGCCCTCCGTTTTCTTATCATCTTATACTATTATGTTCAGAAAACGGCTTTATACAAAAATACGTTTCAGGTAAATTCTGACGTAAAACAAAAAAAGGCGGTAAAAACTACCGCCTTTAAATATCAGTTATGACTCAAGATAGGACTTCACCAATGCCTGCAAAAGTTCATCTCTGTCAATATGACGAATAAGACTTCTGGCATTATTGTATGTTGTTATGTAGGTCGGGTCCTCAGAAAGAATATAACCTACGATCTGATTAATAGGATTATAGCCCTTCTCTTTCAGAGCGTCATATATAATTGTAAGTGTCTTTTTCAGCTCAGCCTCCTTGTCGTGCTGTACTGAAAATTCCATAGTTTGTTCGTGCATTATGCTCAGCCCCTCTGCAATGTATTAATATCAGCAATACGCCTGATACTATTATACTCCATTTGTTTCAAAATAACAAGTCAAAAAGCAAAATTTATGCACATTATACAAATCAGGCGCTATATTTTTTACATTCTGAGTTCAGCACCGATAGCCTTGAGAGCTTCAAGAACTTTCTTCATAGCCTTGTCAGCCTGCTCGTCAGTAAGCGTGCCGTCATGTGAACGCATTGAAATGGAGTATGAAACAGACTTCTTGCCCTTTTCGATCTGCTCGCCCTTGTAAACGTCAAAAAGCGTTACCTTTTCAAGTATCGAGCCAACAGCCTTGCTTATAGTCTTTTCAAGAAGAGCTGCAGGGATATCGTCATCACAAACGATAGACAGATCTCTTGTTGTAGCAGGATACTTAGGCAGTGGCTTATATGTCTTCTGAGCAACACAGCTTGCCATAAGCTCAGGAACATTTATCTTGCCCACATAAGCTCTAGCGTCAATGCCGTAGTTCTCCAGAACTCTCGGGTGAAGCTCGCCAAAAATGCCGATCTCCTCACCATTTACTTTAACAACAGCAACTCTGCCTGGGTGGAAAGCGTAGAACTCGTCAAAGCTACATTCAGCAGTAGCCTTTTCAAATTCAACTTTCTGTGCGCCGAGCTTAGAGAGCAGACCCTCGACAAAACCCTTGATATCATAGAAATCAGCCTTCGTCTCAGTGTCATAGAAACCAAAACCAAGTCTTTCAGGCTCGTTAGGAAGCACCTCTCCCTCAACGGGTATATACTCGTTTCCTCTCTCGAAGATATAGCACTCAGGGTTGCGGTAGCTGTAGTTTCTTGCAAGCACTTCACATACAGACGGAATGATAGTCGTTCTCATAACGCTAGTGTCCTCGCCAAGAGGGTTTGTGATAACAACTGTCTTTCTCACCTTTGAATCAGCAGGAAGATTTATCTTGTCAAAATACTTAGGCGAAATGAATGAGAATGTAGATATCTCGTTAAGACCCATAGCGAGCATAGATCTCTGTATATGTCTGTCAAACTTCTGCGCCTCGGTGAGCTTAGCCTGAGCAACACCTCTAACGATAGTGTTTGGAATCTTGTTGTAGCCGTAAAGTCTAGCAACTTCCTCTGCCACATCAGCCTTGCAGGCAATGTCCACTCTGTACCATGGCGAAACTACCTTGCCGTCCTTTATCACAAAGCCAAGCCTTGTGAGATATTCCACCATGTCGCTCTCAGGTATCTCAGTACCAAGGAACTTATTTATCCACTCAGGGTCAAAATCAACCGTCTTCGGCGTTTCGTCCTCATAGTTCTCATCAATATAAGTCTTTACGACCTCACCTGCACCAAGCTCTTCAACAAGCTGGAAAGCTCTCATAAGAGCCTCGTAGCACTCATGTGGGTCAAGACCCTTTTCATATCTTGCAGAAGCGTCAGTTCTCATGCCAAGCTTCTTGGCTGTAGTTCTTACGCTTGCACCGTCAAAGCAAGCAGACTCAAATACAACAGTAGTTGTATCGTCCATGATACCGCTGTATTCGCCGCCCATAACACCTGCAACTGCAACAGGCTTTTCAGCGTCAGCAATAACGAGCATCTCTTCTGAAAGCTCTCTTACCTCGCCGTCAAGAGTTGTGATAGTTTCTCCTGCCTTAGCGTTTCTGATGTTGATAGATGCGTCCTTAACATATCTCAGGTCAAAAGCGTGCATCGGTCTGCCGTATTCAAGCATAACATAGTTTGTGATATCAACAAAGTTGTTGATAGGTCTAACGCCGCAGCCTCTCAGTCTTTCTCTCATCCAACGAGGTGACGGACCTATCTTTACGTTCTTAACGATACCGGCCATGTATCTCTTGCAAAGGTCAGTGTTGTGTATCTTTACCTTGAGCATATCGTTGATATCTCCGTCAATGCCCTTGAACTCAGGCTTCTTGACCTTCAGCTCAGTGCCGAAAGTAGCCGCAGTTTCTCTTGCAAGACCGATAACAGAAAGACAGTCAGGTCTGTTTGAAGTTATCTCGAACTCAACAGTTGTGTCATTATATCCTATAGCTTCATGGATATCCTTTCCTACTGTCTTGTCGCAGTCATCGCCAAGAATGAAAATTCCGTCCTCGATAGCATATGGGAAATCGTGAACAGAAAGTCCAAGCTCGCCCAAAGAGCAAAGCATACCATTAGAAGCAACGCCTCTCAGCTTGCCTTTTGTTATCTTCACCTGCTTTCCCTCATGAAGTACAGATGACTTGTGCTTTGCAACTGGCACAAAATCGCCCTCGTGAACGTTCTGAGCACCGGTAACTATCTGAACAGGCTCGTCCTCTCCCACATCTACCTGAGTGATGAACATATGGTCAGAATCAGGGTGACGCTCCATAGAAACTACCTTGCCCACAACAACGTTAGAAATATCCTTGCCCTCCTGCTCAAAGCACTCTACCTTTGAGCCTGAAAGCGTCAGAGCGGAAACAAAATCCTTTATCGGCATATCGCAGTCTACATAGTCTGCAAGCCATTTCATTGACAAATCCATTTATTATTCCTCCGTAATCTTATCATTTACCGCAGTTTTGTATCTTCTCGTCCAAGTCCTTTAAAAACAGCGGTCTATAAATATAGAAATCCTTCCACCGCTTTATGTTCACAGTATATTTTATCCCGAAATTATCAGTTATCTCAGCTTTCATGCTGTCATTGACACCATTTGTGCTGTGAACTATGGTCTTGAACTCTCTAATATCCGTATATTTTATAAGCAGTTTAGCCTTAGGCACATACATATATCTGTCAAGTAGATAAAAGGTCTTGTATTTGAACTCGCTTCCCTCTATCTCGCTTTCCAAGGCCAGCATATCCTGAGCGTCAAATTGCTCCAGCCTTGCAAGGTTCCCTCTGTATTGTTTTACCTGCCTTTTAAATCCTCTTATTCCGATAAAAAGCAGGATACCCAGAAAAATCACCAGAAACCCACATAGCACAAGCATATCCCATGCACTCTGCTGTTCTTTTACAAGCATGACCGATAACCCACCGCCAACGCCTACTATCAGTGCCATAAGTGTGCTGATAGCCGCCGACGTTACAAGCTTAGCCTTTGACGGCACAAGCTTTCTGTAAAGCCTGCTCTGGCTCATAACTTCATTCATCAGAACTGCTCTAAAAATCTCATATCGTTCTCATAAAGCAGACGCATATCGTTGATGTTGTATCTACCCATTGTTATTCTTTCAAGACCGATACCAAATGCAAATCCGCTGTAAACCTCAGGGTCAATGCCACAGCCCTCAAGTACCTTAGGGTGTACCATACCTGCGCCGAGAAGCTCTACCCAGCCCTCCTGCTTGCACATTGAACAGCCCTTGCCATGACAGTTGAAACACATAAGGTCAACTTCAGCAGAAGGCTCTGTGTATGGAAAATGGTGCGGACGAAGTCTTATCTGAGTGTCCTCGCCGTAAAGACGCTTCATAAGAAGCTCCAGCGTACCCTTAAGGTCAGCCATAGTTATTCCCTTGTCAATAACAAGACCCTCTATCTGGTGGAACAGCGGTGAATGTGTAGCGTCTACTGTGTCAGAACGGTAAACTCTGCCCGGTGAAATGATTCTGATAGGCGGCTTTCTCTTTTCCATTGTTCTTATCTGAACAGAAGAAGTCTGTGTTCTAAGAACAACGTTCTCATTGATATAGAATGTATCCTGCGTATCTCTTGCAGGGTGAGATTTAGGCATATTCAGTGCCTCGAAGCAATAATGGTCTGTTTCAACCTCTGGACCATCCACAATATCAAAGCCCATACCAAGGAACACTTCCTCTACCTCTTCAAGAGTAGCGTTCAGAGGGTGAGGTCTGCCTATTCTTGTTTTCTTGCCCGGAAGCGTAACGTCTATAGCTTCCTCTGTAAGCCTTACCTGCTCCATTTTGCTCTTAAGCTCTTCCTTACGCTTATTGAGAGCATTCTCGATATCAGCTCTTACCTTGTTTGCGAGCTGACCGATAACAGGTCTTTCCTCTGCGGAAAGCTTGCCCATTTGCTTAAGTATGGAAGTTATCTCTCCCTTTTTGCCAAGAAATCTTACTCTGAAATCTTCCAACAGCTTGGCGTCATCAATATGTGAAAGTTCTTCTTTCGCACGCTCGTCAATGCTTTTCAACTGTTCTTTCATTACTTATCCTCCTATAAAAATAAGCCCTGCCCCGACTAAACAGGACAAGACTTTGAAATTCTTGTTTATACCACCTATCAGTAAAGAGCCAACACTCTTCCGTCCTTAACGCAGACAGACGTTCACGCTTACTAAAGACTATCTCTCATTCGGCATGACCACTCGCAAGTGAACTTCATTTTGTCAGGATATAAAGCCGCTTTCAGAAAACGCACACACGCCGCAGCTTCTCTCTGAAGACCCTTAGCAAAACTACTCTCTCGGTCATAGTGTTTTAAGTGTATTGATACAATAATATGTTATCACATTCTGCCCCATATTTCAAGGGCTTAACAAAAAGTTTACAACTACAGCCCATGCTTATGAAACCTGTCCCACTTCATATCCTCCTCGGAGTAATAATCGTCCTCCTCGTCCTCTATCTTGTTGTATTCCTTGTGTGGATAACCTATCTTCTCATAAAAGTCATTGATAAGCACAAGCTTGCCCTTAGTGTCCTGAAAGCTCAGAGCTATCATACCGTCCTCAGGCATAAAAGCTTTCTCCCTGCCCTCTTTGTCCTTTACCACAAAGCTTGACTTCTCCACATTTTTCAGCACGCAAACGAGTCTGCCCTTGTTCGTCTGATAAGACTTCTCTACCTCCTCATAGTAAAGGCATATGTGCAGATAGCTTTTAGAAAGCCCCATGCGTTGAGAGTGTTCAATGTGATCCTCATATATCCTCGTGTAAACATCAGCGTCCCGTGAAAGTGAGTAATACCAGTACATAAGCCCGCCCACAGAACAATTGCAAGCCCCCAGCAGTATAAGCAGAACCTTTGCAAAGACCGCACTTGCAAACACCGCACCAATTATGATGATAACGACCCCAAGCAGGATATTCTTATACATATTCCTCTGCATTTTCCTGTGTTCTTCAATATCATGTGCCGCCTTGACCTGCCTCTCCACCCTTGACAGCTTCGGAGGATATTCATAAACCGCCTGCAAAACATTCACCTCACAATTAGGATAACCATATGATACAAAAAATGCACAACACCCATAAGAGCATTGTACATTTTCTTATCAATTTTCAGTTTTATTATACACCTGAAATGCGCAAAAGTCAACACATTTTAATAAGATTGTGCTATATGTTTCCGCTTTTAATAAAGGAAATATGTTGCCCAACAAGGGTTGGAATTTACCCTATGACCGTTTGGGCAGTTCTCTATATACACTACATAATATACATCTCCTTCTTTCTCGTACAAATAATCAATTTTTCTCTTGTACAATTGAATTGTTTCATCAAGATTATCCTGTGTGTATGGTATAACATAAACCGCATCATAGCCTGCATTTTCAGGGGTAACACTTTTTTCTTTCAGTTCAAAATATTCTTCTATGGTATTAAAATCTGTACCATATTTCCAAAACTCCGTATAATGCTCCTTGATATACTCAGCTTTTTCTCTTGAATATGCTGTAAGTTCTGCCTTCATAGCATCAATATCAGCCTGTGTTATCTTATCACTTTTCTTAGTTATCGCCGTCACAACACCCGAATACTTGCCATAGTGATTATTGCTCGTCTTTTTGTCGTCCTGCTTGCAAGCCCTTATCTTGAACTGATACTTTGTCGCAGGCGCAAGCTTCTTCACAGTGTAGCTTGTCCCTGTGGTCTTGCCTATCTCTTTCCATTCGCCTTTTATGTTCTGATAAATGCGGTAATTTGTACAGCCTATCTTCGTCCAAGAAAGCTTAACGCTGTCAGTGCCAACACTGCTTACCTTTAGCCCCTTGCAAGCCTGCGGATTGGTCGCCGTGTTCCAGTTTGCGGAATATTTTCCGTAAACTTTCTTGCCCTTTACAGTCTTGTATGCCCTTACTTTAAAATTTTCTCTCGTTGCATTAGGCAGCTTCTTAACTGTGTAGCTCGTACCCTTGCAATCCCCAAGCTTGTTGTACTTGCCGTTTTTTCGCATATAAACAGTGTAACCGCTCGCACCCTTTACCTTGCTCCAGTTGAGCTGTATCTCACTGTTTGAAAGCGTCTTAGATTTAAGCCCCGTTACCTTGCCAACACTCGCCGCTTCCGCAACGATAGCCGTCTGTGAGAATATCCCCATATTCTCCGCCGCAGGTACAACAGCCCCCGTGCCCATAAGCATTGCCGCCATAACAACAGCCGCCGTTTTCTTCATACCATTCTTCATAAAAAGCACCTCTCCCGATTCTCTATAATTCCCCATATGTCATGGTAATATTATATAATACCATAAAGCCAAATATTTGTCAATACTTTTGCAAAAAAATATAAAATATTGAAAATTGCAATATAAAATGTGCTGCAAAATTCCGTAGGGGCGAACACTGTTCGCCCGTCGAAGCAACAAACCATATGCCACTTCTTTACCCAATAAAAAAACACAGCCCTCATTAAAAAGAGCTGTGCTATATTTTTTACATCACCTAGACGTAGGGAACAGCGCAATTTCTGTTTCACAGAAATGCGACGTCCCACATATCACCATATCTAAGTCTTAAAATCAGCTATTCTTCTTGCTGTCATTCTCTCTTATCTCAACACGGCGTATCTTACCGCTGATAGTCTTAGGCAGCTCGTCCACGAACTCAACTATTCTAGGATACTTGTAAGGCGCAGTTGATTGCTTAACATAGTTCTGAAGCTCCTTAGCAAGCTCAGGAGAAGCAGTGTAGCCCTTTGCAAGCACGATAGTAGCCTTAACTACCTTGCCTCTGATAGCGTCATCAGCCGCCGTGATAGCGCACTCAAGTACAGAAGGGTGTTCCATAAGGATACTCTCTATCTCGAAAGGTCCTATACGATAGCCCGAAGCCTTGATAAGGTCGTCCGTTCTTCCAACATACCAGTAGTAGCCGTCATCGTCCATGTAAGCAGTGTCGCCTGTGTGATACATACCAAATCTCCAGGCGTTGTCCGTTGCCTCAGGGTTTCTGTAATACTCCTTGAACAGTGCAGGGTTTTCGCCCCTCTTAGCGTAAACAACGATCTCACCTGTCTCGCCTACCTTAACAGGCTTGCCCTCGCTGTCAACTATACCGATATTGTAAAGCGGTGTAGGCTTACCCATCGAGCCCGGCTTTGGCTCCATGCCGTAAAGATTGCCCACAAGCACAGCACCCTCTGTCTGACCGAAGCCCTCCATAAGCTTAAGACCTGTGTACTCATACCACTTGTTGAATACCTCAGGGTTAAGAGCCTCACCAGCAATACAGCTATATTTCAGTGAAGAAAGGTCATAGTTTTCAAGACCCTCCTTGATGAAAAATCTGTACATTGTCGGAGGTGCGCAGAAAGAAGTCAGCTTGTAATCCTGAATTACTTTCAGCACGTTTGCAGGAATAAATCTGTCAAAGTCATATACGAATGTTGTTGCACCGCAGATAAACTGACCAAACATCTTGCCCCATGCACACTTTGCCCAGCCTGTCTCAGAAACAGTAAGGTGCAGTGAGTTCTCGTCAAGGTGGTGCCAGTGCTTAGCAGTGATAATGTGCGCCGCAGCCAGTGAATACTTGTGCAGTACCATTTTAGGATAACCGGTAGTACCGGAGCTGAAATACATGAGCATTGACTCAGTAACGTGTGTTTCGATCCTCTCAAAAGTCTTTGGATACTTGTCCATTTCACTGAGAAAATCTATCCAACCCTCTTTAGCACCGTGAGTGATAAACTTCTCTTTCATGCCACTGTACTGCTCAAGAGCTCTGTCCACCTGATTAGGAACATCGTCCTCAGCAGTTGCCACGATGTAAGAGATAGAAGCAGCGTCAAAGCGGTAAACATAGTCTTTTTTCTTGAGCTGACAAGTTGCAGGCACAAGGATAGCACCTATCTTCATAAGACCGTAAGCAAGGAACCAGAACTCATAATGACGTTTAAGAACAGCCATAACAAAATCGCCCTTCTTAACTCCGTGTGCCAGCATCATGTTAGCCACCTGACTGCTCTTTTCAGAAAGATCCTTGTAAGTGAAGATATGCTCCTCACCCTCCTCGTTGACCCACTGCATAGCCACCTTATCAGGCACGTTCTTAGCCAGCTCGTCTATAACGTCATATGAGAAGTTGAAGTTCTCAGGCAGGTCAAGCTTAAAGCTTTTAAGTCTGCCCTCGCTGTCAAGCTCCTCGTCAACAAATCTCTTGTAAAAATCAGCCATTACAAAACTCATATATGAAATCCTCCGTTTTAATTATATCCTGTTTATCTCATGACAAATGCTCACTATGTCCTGCGGAACTTCCGCAATATACTTCGCACCTGCATTTTCAAGTTCTTCTCTGCCCCTGAAGCCCCATTCACAGCCAATGCAGTCAAGGCCCGCATTTTTTGCCGTCATAACGTCCACATCAGAATCTCCGATAAGCACAGCTTCTTCAGCCTTGACCCCAAGCGTGCCAAGAATATTGTATATTATCTCAGGCGCAGGCTTTGTCGGAACACCGTCCTTTTTGCCCTCGATCAGGTCAAAATCTTTCTCACCGAAAATATTCTTTACAATGTAGTTCACAAAGCCGTCAGGCTTGTTTGAAGCCACCGCCGTCATAATGCCCTCATTGCGAAGCGTGTCAAGTACCTCGCAGATATGCTCATAAGGCTTGGTCTTGTTCACACATCTCTTGTTGTATTCTTCAGAGAACTCAGCATGATACTTTTTGATGTTCTCCTCACTTCTCAGCTTCTCAGGCAAAGCCCGCTCAACAAGCTTCAAAGTACCATTTCCCACTAAATGCTTGTAGGTATCATAATCAAACACAGGAAACCCATATCTCTCAAGTACCGCGTTCATGGCGTCACCAAGATCATAAATAGAATTTACAAGCGTTCCGTCCAAATCAAAAATAAATAGCTTTTTCATAAAACCAGCTATACAAAAAGCCTTTCCTCCCTCCGACTTTACATAAACTTGTCGGTCACCATGCACTAATTTTTACACTTATCGCAAGTTTATACACATATCATAACTTTGTACACTTATCATAAGTTTGTACATCAATCGCAAATTTATACACTTGTCTAAAAATCACGAGATTTATTATACACTGATATTGTGGCTTGTTTATGAACATACACACCTGTAATTGTTAAATTAAAATTCACAAAGATATCTATGTGATACATATTTATGTGAATAAGCAAATTGTTTTAAGCAAATATAGTCTGTTCAGCGAATATTTTAAGCCCTATACATATTAAAATAACTCCCCCAACTATCCTTGCCTTGCTTTTGAGTTTTCCGCTGAATTTGTTACCAAGCATAAACCCACAGAACGATAAGGTCGCCGTAACAACACATATAAACGCTGCCGACCTGACTATGCCCACACCAAGAGCCGCAAAGCTTATGCCCACAGCCAGTGCGTCCACAGAGGTGGCAAATCCCTGCACAAGCACCGCCCCGAAAGTGAGCCTGCCCCCTGTCTGGATCTCATCGTCCCCCGAACCGCATATCATGTTCAACCCTATGAACCCAAGCAGTATCAAAGCTATCCAGTGGTCGAACCTCTCTATGTACTCCGCAAAATTCATGCCCAGCGCATAGCCGATCGCAGGCATTATCCCCTGAAAAAGCCCGAATATGATACCGCACATCAATGCTCCCCTGACTCTCCCCTTTCTGACACAAAGCCCATTAGTCACCGATACCGCAAAAGCGTCCATAGAAAGTCCACACGCAGTAAGAAAAAGCTCAAAAATACTCATATAATTCCCCCTGTATAATGTATAAAAACAGCTTTACATTTGATCTTGACTTCCCTTATATTTTTATCTGCACCCACACTTTTTACGCCTGCTACCACACCTTTTCTGTAGGGGCGAACAGCGTTCGCCCTTCGAAGCAACAAACCCATGCTTTCATCAAACGAAATAGCCCCCACTCAACAAAAAAAACGCCATCTCCGTAAAATACAAAATAACATCTTTGCATTTTCCGAAAACAGCGTCATACCGTTATATTTTGTTAATCCTCACACTTTGAAGCAAGAAGCGAGCTGTATTGATTTCTGAACTGCTCAAATCTGCCCTCGTCAAGAGCCTCTCTTATCTTCTCAGTGAGCGTGTTGTAGAAATACAGATTGTGCATAACTGCCAGCCTGCCGCCCAACTGCTCCTCAGACTTGAACAGATGACGAATATACGCCCTGCTGTGATTACGGCAAGCAGGACAATCGCAATGCTCATCAATAGGTCTAGGGTCAGTTTCATACCTTTTATTAGTGATGTGCATAATGCCATTCCATGTGAACAGCGTTCCGTGACGTGCATTTCTGCTTGGCATTACGCAATCAAAGAAGTCCACGCCTCTGTAAACAGCCTCGATTATGTTTGTCGGCGTGCCAACGCCCATAAGGTATCTCGGCTTATCCTTTGGCATAAAAGGCTCGACCTTTTCGATAATGTTATACATCACCTCAGTAGGCTCACCCACCGCCAGACCGCCAATAGCAAAGCCCGAACAGTATTCCATTTCTCTTATGCGCTTCATATGCTCGATACGCAGATCCTCATAAGTACAGCCCTGATTGATACCAAACAACATCTGATGCTTGTTTATAGTTTCCTCAAGTCCGTTGAGCCTTTTCTGCTCAGCGACACATCTCTCAAGCCACCTTACCGTTCTATCACAGCTTGCCTTTGAATAGCTATGCTCAGCAGGGTTCTCTACACACTCGTCAAACGCCATTGCGATAGTAGACGCAAGGTGCGATTGTATCTGCATACTCTCCTCAGGACCCATAAAAATCCTGCGACCGTCAACATGAGAGTTGAAGTACACGCCCTCCTCTTTGATTTTACGCAGCTTGGCCAAAGAAAATACCTGAAATCCACCGCTGTCTGTAAGAATAGGCTTGTCCCAGTTCATGAACTTGTGAAGTCCGCCCATTTTGTATATAACGTCATCGCCCGGTCTGACGTGCAAATGATAGGTATTGCAAAGCTCCACCTGCGTTTTAAGCTCATTTTTTAAATCAATGGAAGAAACTCCGCCCTTTATCGCCGCCGAAGTTCCCACGTTCATAAATACAGGCGTCTGTATCGTTCCATGAACAGTTTCAAACTGCCCCCTGCGTGCAGCACCATCTTGTTTAAGTAATGTAAACATAAATTCTCCTTATAAATTATTTTTTCAGCCTATTCCATATCATACAGCTTCATAGTTTCAATATTTCTGTACTCATGCTTTTCATAATATCCAATAAGCTCTCCCTCATCATTTCTGAGAGCTATCATGTAAACGTCCTTATTTTCCTTTTCGTTGCGGAAAGTATACACCTTGTTGTTGCCCTTATCCTTTTTGAACCATGCAATGACCTGCTCTATCTTGTCATTAGAATCCCCGTTGTGACAGCCCTTTATGGACCTGCCCACAAGAGCCGCTCCTCCACGCTTTTCATATCTTTTGACCGCTGTCGGGTTCATATATACTATCGTATGCTCAAGGTCGCAAATAACCACAGGTGCATCGTCTGCGTCAATAACGCTCTTAAAAAAGTTATTTTCCATTTCCGTTCTCCTTTATGATATCATTCCTGCCCCTTATTCCTTTAAGCACCATATCCAGAGGCACACCAAATATTTTTATGCAAAGCACCAATACAATAGGTATCGCTGTAAGTGCCAAATAAAGCTCCCAACGTTCAGGAAAAGCCTTTGCAAGATATGCCTGATAACCATAGTATGTGAGCATATAAACTATAGTTCTGTGCCAGAAGTATACCTGCAAAGTCCTGGAGCCGCACTTTGTTATCAGTGGAATCTTCACATCAAGCCCAATACCAAGCACCGCCAAACAAAGCAGTGCCGAGATACCCATAACAAGAAGCCTGCTCAAAAAAGTGCAATCCATGTCCGTTGCTTCAGATATGGAAAAATAAGAGTTTCTTCCCGTAAGAAGCATTCTCAGCGGATAAACAAGCTTTGTTTTTCCGAAGCAGAAATAAGCCCAAATGCCTATCACTCCCAAGGACAGCACCCTTACATACCACTTCTTCACAAAATCTGCCACCTTTTCAGGGTCAAGCACATATCCGCAGTAGTAAAACGGGAAAAACACCACTATCCTGGATAGCTCATATTCATCGCCCACGCAAGGGTCATACCCTGCCGAAAGTGCCGTCACCATAGCCGCCGTAAGCACCGCCCAAGGACTGCTGTTTCTTAACAGATAGCAAAGCCCCATAAACGCCGCCATTGCGAACATATACCAGTATACACCGTCGCCGCCTAAAAGGTCAAAGAATATCTCGCCATCACTGTTTTCCTTGTCAAAATCCGTCTGAAATCTCACCTGCGACCAATAATTCAGGCATTTCATTAACATTCCGATAACAACAAATCCAAGCGTCTTTCCAAGCACTTTCCTGCCGTCATCATGCCCCCTGTTGAACAGTCCTGATATGAATAAAAACAATGGCATATGAAAAGCATACAGAAACACAAATGCGCCGCTAAAAACCTTTGCCTGCGGTACACCTGTTTCACCGCCGCCGTCACCAAAAAGCTTGACAGTGCTGTCGTCTATCAAATGCCCCAAGACCACAAGCACTATAAGCAGAAATTTCAGATTATCATATAAATAAAGCCGCTTTTTCTCCCCTGACTTAACGTCATTCATATAGAAAAAACCTCCGTAAAACAAAGTTTGAAATAAGATATCATCGCCGCAGGCGATACCTTAATTCCTCACTCAGATATTATGAGCATACAATCACCAAAGCTGAAAAATCTGTATTTCTCTTCAACCGCTATCTTATAAGCGTTCATAGTGTTCTCGTATCCCATAAATGCAGAAACAAGCATTATAAGCGTGCTTTCAGGCAGGTGAAAATTAGTAACAAGTCCGTCAAGCACCTTGAACTCAAAGCCAGGATAAATAAATATCTCCGTGTAACCATCACATGGAACTATCTTTCCGTCATTGAATGCCGCCACGCTCTCCAGTGTCCTGCATGAAGTAGTACCCACCGCAATAACACGTCCGCCATTTTTCTTCGTTTCGTTTATCATGTCTGCAGTTTCACGGCTAAGCTCATAATGTTCCCTGTGCATCTTATGGTCAAGGACCTTTTCCTCCTTAACAGGTCTGAACGTGCCAAGACCAACGTGCAGAGTAACATACGCAATGTTCACACCCATTGCCTTTAAGTCCTCAAGCTGCTGCTCAGTAAAATGCAGACCGGCAGTCGGCGCAGCAGACGAGCCAAGCTCATGAGCATAAACCGTCTGGTATCTGTCCTTGTCCTTCAGCTTTTCAGTAATGTAAGGCGGCAAAGGCATCTGACCTATTTCGTCAAGTGTGGCAAAGAAATTCTCCTCGCACTCAAATCGTGCGATACGGTTTCCGTCCTCCAACACATCAATTATCTCCGCCTTCAGCTTTCCGCCGCCGAAAACAAATCTTGTGCCGATCTTGGCTTTTTTGCCAGGTCTGCAAAGGATCTCCCAGACCATGTTCTCTTTCTGCTCCACAAGCAAAAACTCAATGAACGAGCCTGTGTCCTCACGCTCACCGTATATCCTCGCAGGAAGCACCTTTGAGTCGTTAAGCACAAGCAAGTCACCTTTTTTGAGATAATTGCATAGATTATAGAAATGGTCGTGTACCACCTCTCCCGTCTGCCTGTTTATCTTCATCATTCTCGAAGCATTTCTAGGCTCGACAGGGGTCTGTGCAATAAGCTCCTGCGGCAGGTCATAATAAAAATCCGATCTTTTCATGTTGTTGATATCAAGCATTTTAAATATCTCCTATTTATTTAAAATATAATAATTATAATAATGTAGGGAACAGCGTCCTCTACGTCCCACTCTCACCATTCTCAAAGTCCTTATTCCAACAACTGTCAACATTCTTTAAAGTCATTTAATTTCATATAAACTTATTAATTTACAGAAAATTAAAATATTTTTATCTATATGTATTGACAGAACGCTAAATATTTGTTATCATTAAACAGAACAGATAGAGGTGCAGTTGAAATGAGTATCATTTTTCGTGTGACCCCACACAACAGCGTCCCAACGCCTATGGTAAATGAGAAAGGTAAAACTGCCGAAGCGGAGTATCGGGAACACTCCTGCTGACTGTTAGTTTAATAGACTATCAGTTGTCATCATTACAAATGGTGGAGTGCTATCGGCATAAATTTTTATGTCAACATTCTTATTATATTGTATGATGAACTGGTTTTCAACCAGTTTTTTTATTATTTGTTTATTTTTTATGTTTTGTGCAAAATAACATTTGAACAGCGGCATATTTTAGTGTATAACGCCAAAGAAAATTGTTACCATGGCACAGGAAAAGGAGTTTTAATATGAAAAAGTACAATGTCGGTATCATCGGTGCAACAGGAATGGTAGGTCAGAGATTTTCTCTGCTTCTTGACAAACACCCATGGTTCAATGTAGTATGCGTTGCCGCTTCACCACGTTCGGCAGGCAAAAAGCTCAAGGACGCAGTTGCAGGCAAGTGGAAGCTTTCAGAGCCTCTGCCGGAAGCTATCGGTGAGCTTACAGTTCTGAACGCCGAGGAGGACGTTGAGAAGATCGCTTCAATGGTAGATTTCGTATTCTGCGCAGTTGATATGAAGAAAGACGAGATAAGAGCCCTTGAAGAAAAGTATGCAAAGGCTGAATGCCCTGTTGTATCAAACAACTCCGCACACAGACATACTCCTGATGTTCCAATGGTCATTCCTGAGGTAAACCCTGAGCATATCGAGATAATCGCCTCACAGAGAAAAAGACTTGGCACAAAGAGAGGATTTATCGCAGTTAAGTCTAACTGCTCACTCCAGTCTTACGTTCCTGCTCTTGCTCCTCTTATGGATAAGTATAAGGTAACAAAGGCTCTTGCCTGCACATATCAGGCAATTTCAGGCGCAGGCAAGACATTTGAAAGCTTCCCTGAGATCCTTGACAACGTTATCCCTTATATCGGCGGCGAGGAAGAAAAGTCTGAGAAAGAGCCTCTTAAGATCTGGGGTCATATCGAGGGCGACGTTATCGTTGACGCAACAGCTCCAGCTATCACAACACAGTGCCTGAGAGTTCCTGTTTCCGACGGTCACACAGCAGCAGTTTTCGTATCATTTGAGAATAAACCTTCTAAGGAAGAGATTCTTCAGGCTTGGAAAGATTTCAGCGGCGTTCCACAGGAGCTTCAGCTTCCAAGCGCTCCAAAGCAGTTCCTTAACTACTTCACAGAGGACGATCGTCCACAGGCTAAGCTCGACAGAAACCTTGAGGGCGGCATGGCAGTTTCTATAGGCAGACTGAGAGAAGATTCACAATATGACTATAAGTTCGTTTGCCTTTCACACAATACACTGAGAGGTGCGGCAGGCGGAGCTGTTCTGCTGGCTGAACTTCTTGCAGCAAAGGGCTATTTTGACTAATATAACACATATATACGCACGAAAGGAGTGCTGTTTATGAAAAAGACTATTTTCACAGGTGCAGGCGTTGCTATCGTTACACCTATGAACGCTGACGGCTCTATCAACTTTGACAAGCTGGGCGAACTTATCGATTTCAACATCGACAACGGTACAGACGCTATCATAATCTGCGGAACAACAGGCGAAAGTGCTACCATGACAGACGAGGAGCATATCGAGTGTATCCGCTATGCTGTTGAAAAGACAAATCACAGAATTCCTGTTATCGCAGGCACAGGCTCAAACCATACAGAGTATGCCGTAAACCTTTCTAAGAAGGCTGAGGAGCTTGGTGCTGACGCTCTGCTTTGTGTTACACCTTATTATAATAAGACTTCACAGGCAGGACTTATCGCACACTTCTCCGCTATCGCAAAGGCTGTTACACTGCCTATCATTCTTTACAATGTACCGTCAAGAACAGGTGTGAACATTCTTCCTGAGACCTGCCGTGAGCTTGCAAAGATAGACAATATCGTTGCTATCAAGGCAGCAAGCGGAAACATCAGCCAGATAACACAGGTAGCAGCTCTCTGCGGCGATGACCTTGATATTTATTCAGGCAACGACGATCAGATAGTTCCTATCATGGCTCTGGGCGGAAAGGGTGTTATCTCAGTTCTTTCCAACTGTATGCCATTTGAAACACATGAGATCACACAGCTCTGTCTTGATGGGAAGTACGAGGAAGCAAGAGAAAAGGTATTCAAGACCCTTGGTTTTGCAAAGGCACTTTTCAGCGACGTAAACCCTATCCCTGTCAAGGAAGCTCTTAACCTTATGGGCTTTGAGGTCGGCGAGTGTCGTCTGCCGCTTGTAAGAATGAGCAATGATAAGATAGAAAAGCTGAAAGCGTCAATGAACGCTCTCGGACTTATCAAGTAAAAAATACAAAGGGCGGAGAAATTCGCCCTTTATGTTTACCATTATAAAATTGTACTAATGTAAGGGTTGGCGTCCACGACAGCCCAAACGCTGTCTTTGACATTATCACTTACGTTTATCTACAAATCAAAAAGAAAAGGAATGATATAAATGACTAAGATCGCAATATGTGGCGCCTGCGGAAAAATGGGAAGGTTCATATATGACGTTATATCAGAGCGTGACGACTGCACAGTAAGCGCAGGTATCGACAAATTTGGCGAGGCTTATGCAGACTTCCCTGTAGTAAAAGAGCCTGCCGACCTGCCTGAAAAGCCTGATGTAATAATCGACTTCTCACACCCATCAGCACTTGACGGACTTCTCAGCTATTGCCTTTCAAACGGCACTGCACTTGTAATAGCTACCACAGGCTATACAGAAGAGGATACAGCGAAGATACACAAGGCTTCCGAGCAGATACCTGTTTTCTTCACATTCAACATGACCCTTGGTATCAATCTTCTTGCAAATCTTGCAAAAACTGCCGCAAAAGTTCTTGGCGGTCAGTATGATATCGAGATAATCGAGAAGCACCATAACCAGAAGATAGACGCTCCGTCAGGCACTGCTATCATGCTTGCAGACGCAATAAACGAGGAGCTTGACAACAAGTATCACTATGTTTACGATCGTCATTCTGTAAGAGCAAAGAGAGAAAAGACCGAGATCGGTATGCACTCTGTCCGTGGTGGCACTATTGTTGGCGAGCATGAGATAATCTTTGCAGGCAGAGATGAAGTCATCTCCCTCAAGCACGAAGCTCATTCAAAGCAGGTATTCGCTGTGGGTGCAGTGAATGCAGGCGTTTTCCTTTGTGGAAAGCCGGCAGGACTTTATGCAATGAGCGATCTTCTTGCTTCACTTTAATTAAATATCAGATACAGTGGGCGTCCTTGATGTTCCACTATTTCAGAGATTTTTTACACACTCTCAGGCTGCTGTTTTATACGGCAGCCTTTTTTCATACGAAAAAAATAGCCGTGCGTGATTTTTTTTCCGCACAGCCATTTCATTACATATTCTTATCAAGCTCCAAAGAAGTTTTCTCACGCTTTGTGAGCTTTTTCCATTGTACTTTGTACTCTGCATAAACCATTTTCCACTCGGCTTCATCAGGAACATATCCACCGAAGCAGGTCTTTTCAAAAAGATCTATAAGACCGCCAAGCTCAACTCCACGCCTCTTAACAAGATATTCTCTTATCATTTCAGGCGTGTATCCCGATAGCTTATCATTAGAAGCTATGGTCAAAAGCCTTACCACCCGCCTGTAAAGCCTTATGACTTTGTCGCCGTTATCTATGAATTTAAGTGACAGTCGGAAAAATACCTCGATAATTCTGTTAAGGAACACGAAAACCACAAGCACAAACGCTACACCGATAAACAGTGCGATCCTGCTGAAATAGCTTACAAAAGTTGAAACATCAAAGTTCGTACCATTTACACTGTAGTCACGCTGATAGCCCGGAACTGTTGGGTCAAAAGTCATCCAGCCAATGCCTGTGATAAAGACCTCTACAAAAGCGTGAGCATGGCTATCTCTTACCACAAACTCTCCACGTTCATTCTTTTCATATGCTGCAAAGCCCTCAACATATCTTGCTGGAAGTCCCAGCATTCTCGCCATAAGCGTCATGCTTGTAGCATAGTTCGTGCAGTTTCCACGCTTGCTCGTGAAAAGAAAATATGCTATAGACTCATCGTCAGGCTCATACTCATTATCGTAAACATAGCCGTTCTGCTCAAAATAATCCACAAGCGCCTGAGCTTTCTCATAATCATTTTTGCAGTTTTCCGTTATGCTTTTCGCAAGAGCCTCCATTTTTCCACCTTTATCGTCATATGCAGAAACGTCTGTGTACAACGCATATATCTTATAAATATTCCGCGCTTGATTTGATGTGACATCTCCGTTTGTCAAACCATAAGAAAGCAGCAGTTTGAACTGATTTTCGGTCATATCAAGATTTGCCGCAGCCTGTCTTTCGCTCTCCGTTTCAGGGATATACTCAAAGCTAATGCCAAGCTTATTTCCTGCGGTGTCATATGGTCTGTAGACCTCGCTGTGAGTTGTTTTGATATAAACGTTGTTCTCCCCTGGAGTTATCATCAGCGGGGCAGGGATATAGCTAGGGGCAAAGCTGTCGCTGAACTGATTCATGACTGCCTTTTCACTGAACAGATCATCAGGAAACTGTGACCTGTCCACGCCAAGATCCTTGGTGTAATCCTTATCTGCAAGTGACTTTGCTATGCTGTAAACATAGCTCGGTGAGTTCACCTCGTTGTCACCGTAAAGATAAACATTTTTGTCAAAATCAAAATCGTAGAAGCTATCGTCTGTTACCCACTTCTCGTTTCTGAAAAGGTCAAAGGATTGTCTGCGGAGATAAATGACCTGTTCATCAGAGGTTGTGGTGAAGTTGAAAAGTATCTCGCCCGTTGCGTCTGCGCCAAATCTTGGGGAAGACTCATCACTAAGATTGTCATATGTGCCACTGCTTTTGATATTCACATCAAAGAAGTTGCTATTTTTTTCAAGATAAGATGTCTTTGAGGAAGTCGGCATAAGCATTGCAAGCGCACCCACAAGGGTAACGAAAACCGCCGATGCCGCCACATAAGAGCCGTTTATAACAAGGTCATGCTTGCTCTCGTCTGAAACAAGTCTGCTGTGCACCATAAGTGCAATGAACACAGTGAGCATTATGGTTATGTCAAGAGTATCCATTGAGTCGGCACGCTTACCGTAAATAAAAAACGGAAAAAGCACAACGAGCATCGTTCCAAAGCTTCTATAGCGCACAATGGTGAAATAATAAAGCACCGAAATGATAAAGAAGCCTAGTCCCACAAACAGAAAGTAGAAATATTCATCTATCTGACCTATCTCCTGCCTGTTTACATAAAACCAATTGATAAATGATTTCCCAGAATGTTCAAATCCAGCACGAAGAAGCTGAAAGCCCAAAAACAGCACTGCCACCATAAGGGCGGTATAGACAAGACCTCGCAGGACTTTTTTCGGCTTTAGCCACTCAAAAAGAGCGAACAGCAGACATTCATAGACCACATATCCAAAAGTATAAAGTCTGACATTGTCTACAAGATAGGTCTTAAAGATTATGTTCATGACCACTGCTCCAAGGAGCAGAGGCAAAGCATATTTTGAAAGAATATTCACAAGGGTGTTTTTTATCTGAGCAGTTTTAGTATTCAAAAGCCACACCCCCTATGTCATTTTACGAAACTCGAAAGTTTCGTCTACAAGCCACATATTTTCTGTCTGCTTATCAAGACCGCTAAGACGTGTCACTACAAATGAGCCGTTAAATTCTTCCATGAGAGAAGAAAATTCCCCCTGAGAAGTCGCCATGCAGGCTGTGAAGCAGATAGGAGCTGTCTTGCCCATCTCATGAGAAAAGGCAAAGCGCTTTTCCTGCGGATATGGTGCTATTGCCGCAAGGTCGTTTTGAAGCTCTATTATATCACCTGCCTGCTTTATTTTCATGCTTTTCCAGCCGTCAAGATAATAATTATACTCACTCTCAAAGCCCTCCATGATAAGCATTGAAAGCATTGCAAGGCTCGCTTCAACTATATTATCAATATTCATAGCAAACATAGAGTCATGATTTTCGCTTGGTATATCAAGGAAAAACGCCTGACTTGAAGCCGTGACCTTTTCATCAAGGCGCACCATAAGCTCGTCACGCTTTGAAGAAAGCTTCCAGTTTATTCTTTTCAGCGGGTCGCCTATCTCATACTGTCTGTGGTCATAGCCCGGAACGCCTGTAAGACCAAGTGCATTTTCATCTGATTCGCTTTCGTTATCGTCAAATGAAGCATTCTCGGAAGTTGCTTTAAGAAGCTCTGTTTGAGAACCAGTGTCAGGGATATTCGGCATTATCTTTATTTTTCCCACGGCTTTTTCATAACGTGAACTGTCAAGGTGCAGGGTGATTATTCCAAGATAGTCATGCAGACGTATGCTTTTTATTTTCACTGTGCCAAGACCTGCATAGCGTGTTTTCAGCTTAACGCTGACGCTTTGCTGTCTGCCGCCTGCCACGATAGTTTTAAATTCAAGTGGGCTTATAGCACCGATATTATCTGAACACTCTGCCGTTACCTCAACAACACATGAGGGAATAATGCGTATTGCATTTAAAAGCATTATGTCAGCGTCAAACTCCTCGTTCTTTGCACTTATTTCTGTGGAAAGCTTTATGGCTGCCACAAGTTTACGCTTGGTAATGAGAAGTGCCGCAAGAGATATCACAAAGGCTATAGCTAAAAGATAAAGCACAAGCGTACCACCGCTTCCGTTTATATAAACTCTAAGCAGTATCGCCACCGCCACGCAGGTAAGATAACCTAAAAGATTTTTCATGGGGTCATATCCTCTATTTCTCTATTGCGTCAGGTGATTTTACTGTAAGAGCGATATTTTCAAGAGCTTTCCTTTCATTTTCAAAGGCGGATTTGCCTTTAGGAGAAAGCATAAGTCTATGTGCAAGAACGTCAGGCATAACAGCCTTGACATCATCTGGCATGACAAATCCTCTGCCCTGAACAAAGGCATAGGCTTTTGAAGCTTTAAGAAGTGCGATACTTCCACGGGGAGAAACGCCAAGCTTTACATAATCTGAATTTCTTGTTGCGGTAACAAGGCTCAGGATATATTTTCTCACAGAAAGCTCTGCGGTTACATTTTCAGCGTAGCCCATAAGCTCACGGACGTTTTCAAGGGTCATGACAGGCTTGATATTCTTTGCAAAGCCTGATCTTTCGGCTCTTGACATGATATCAAGCTCATCATCATATGAGGGATAGCCCATTGATATCTTCATAAGAAATCTATCCATTTGGGCTTCAGGCAAATGATAAGTGCCGTAAGTTTCCACAGGGTTTTGTGTGGCAAGCACCATAAATGGCAATGGAAGTTCATGAGTTTTACCGTCAATGGATATCTGATGTTCTTCCATGACTTCAAGCAAGCTTGACTGAGATTTTGGGGAGGCTCTGTTTATTTCGTCTGCCAAGAGGAAATTGCACATTGCCACACCCTCTTTATACTCAAGCTCATGAGTTTTCTGGTCTATCATAGAAAAGCCAACGATATCGGACGGCATAACGTCAGGGGTAAGCTGGATACGGTTATATTTGCCGTCCACTGACCTTGCAAGGGCTGATACAAGCTGAGTTTTGCCTACTCCAGGCACGTCCTCGATAAGAACATGACCGCCGCAAAGCATGGCTGTGATTATTTTAAGCACAGAGTCTGTCTTGCCGACGATAACTTTTTCGATATTATCTGTGAGAAGTTTTACCTTTTCGTTCAATTTTTTTATCCCCCTTTTTATCAGATGTTCTGTTTGGTGTGAGCGATATCATTTTTCTTTTTAAAAGCACCACATTTTCGATACCTGTGGTATGCGGGAACATATCAACGGGCTGGATAAGCTGTGCTTTATAGCCTATTTTTGCAAGAAGCTTCAAATCACGCTCGAGAGTTTCTATTTTACAGGAAACGTAGACTATCTTTTCAGATCTGAGTTTGCCCAAGGCTTCAACAAATTCTTCTGTTGTACCTGCTCTTGGAGGGTCAAGGAAAACTGTATCACAGCTCTCCCCTGCCTGCGCAAGCTTTGTCATGAACTCACCTGCGTCCTCATTATAAAACCTGATATTGTCAAGCTTATTGAACTTGGCGTTTGAAACTGCGTCCTTTACGGCTTCGGCATTAAGCTCAACGCCTGCCACGTCTGCACCGCTTTTTGCAGCGATAAGACCGATAGTACCTGTTCCGCAATATGCGTCGATAACTCTATCGCCTTTTTTAAGCTCTGCACAGGAAACTGCTTTAGAATAGAGCTTTTCGGTCTGCTCGGGGTTTACCTGATAGAAAGAATGAGGTGAAATTCTGAACTTACAGCCGCACATCTCGTCGGTGATATAGCCTTTGCCGTACATTATAATATCACGGTCGCCCAAAGTAAGAGGAACTCTGCCTTTATTAACGTTTTGGACGATAGTGGTTATATACGGGTGTTTTTCAGTAATAGCTTTAACGAAATTTTTCTTTGCAGGAAATATGTGGGTAGCTGTAACTAGCACGAGCATTACCTCGCCTGTTGTTTGGGAGGTACGGATAATGGTATGCTTAAGAAGGCCCTGATCACTTTCCTCGTTATATGGAAGGATACGGAAGTCAGCCATAAGCTCTTTAAGTGTAGCGACTATTTGCTGTGCTCTTATATCCTCCAAAAAGCAATCGTCAGTTATTACCATGCTATGGGTAGAGGACTGATATACTCCTGAGACGATACGCTTTGAGCTATTGACCTTATAGACAGTTTGGACTTTATTGCGATAATTATAGGGGTCGTCCATAGTTATTATCTGCTGAGGTCTGCAAAAGCGGCTCAACATTCTATCGGCTTTTGCCTGCTTCCATTCTATTTGCTGGGAGTAGACCTTATCCAACTGACAGCCGCCGCAGCGTTTAAAGCAGCTACATTTTTTCTCGCCTGTTGACTTATCGATAGTGGTATGTTTATTCATCACATTTACTCTTTTCATTATGTATAAATTTTATTTTAAGTATACCATTTTATATGAATAATGTCAACAAAGGCGGTTATAACAATTAAATTTAGCAGTATGCTCATGGGTTATAGCTAAGGTGTGTCGGTATAAATATTCAATTTTCAAGCTTCAGACGGAGTGCAGGAAGTGCTTTTCTGTGCGATCAGAACCTCTCATCGTGTTCACCTAACTCACGTTGACAAAATGTTTCCTCATACACTGTCGCTCCGCAAGGTTTCCGATTTGTGGTGAAACCTCTTCTACTTATACACGAAAAGTGGATATTTTGTTGCAGAAAAAATGCAACAATTGCAGAAATGTTGCCAAATTAAATTATAAATCATTTGTTTGCACAAATTTCGGGTGTATGAATTGGGGAGATTGACGGGAAACACATGAAAAATGTATAGTATTTGGGTATAAAAATACCGCCCGACCTTAGTCAAGCGGTTATTTGTATTATTCAATATCGATAAGTCCTGCGTTGAAACGAAAATTGACCCACACGCTCATGTGGAGCGTGGCTGGGATAAACTACAAAAACATAACGTCAGCATAATATTTCAACTCACACGCTCACGTGGAGCGTGACCTTGCCGCCGTCGGTCAGTTCGACGTGGTGCAAAATTTCAACTCACACGCTCACGTGGAGCGTGACGTTCTTCACGGCTTTTCTTTTCAAATTCCACATATTTCAACTCACACGCTCACGTGGAGCGTGACGCGGGGGGCGCGGCGCGTCGTACCCCCCGCCAAGCATTTCAACTCACACGCTCACGTGGAGCGTGACATATTGACACCAACGTATTCGTATTTATTATTTATTTCAACTCACACGCTCACGTGGAGCGTGACAAAAGTCAACCACTAAATCTCCTGCGTTAGAATATTTCAACTCACACGCTCACGTGGAGCGTGACAACGATAATATTAAATTAGTCATTTATACGGAAAATTTCAACTCACACGCTCACGTGGAGCGTGACCTGTTGGAAACATTCATGAAGATGTATGTAGACGACATTTCAACTCACACGCTCACGTGGAGCGTGACTGACGCCTTTTACAAGGCTATTGATGAGGGTAGATTTCAACTCACACGCTCACGTGGAGCGTGACACTTGATGTTGTGTATATCTGGTGCTTGCTCAACGTGATGCGGACTTCTTTTTTTATTTAATGGGTATCAATTTGATTTTGTTCACTGTGCATTCACAAATAGCATGGCATTTTCATGCGAACTTACTAGGGATTTGTGGATCACTTGGGGTACGCTGGTCAAAATATTAGGACGCCTTCGGGGTCATAGGTCTCTTTGGTGCCGTAGTGTTCTATTCTATGCTTCCAATTGTTGCCTAAATAATATATCCGAAGACTATCATGCTTTGGGTCTATTATTTTCAGAAGTTTATCTTTCACTTTCAGAAAAGTGCCATAGTCTACGTCTATTTCAAACACGCTGTTCTGCACTCGCTGTCCATAATTTTGACACTCTTTCGACACTTTTCTCAGCCTTGTTTTGCCCTTATTATCTGTTGTTGATACATCATAGCTTACTAAGGTCATCATTTATATCACCTCTATTTCAGCAAATAGTTCGGGTACTCATCTAGCTCGCCACGGATATATTTTGCGAGAAGCGAGCTTTGCACATATGGGAGTAGCCCTTGCTGTATCTTTTCGCCCAGATATGGGTGGACTATGCTTGTGCGCTTACGCTCCTGCCATGCGGTGAGGACTTTTTTCTTGCCCTCTTTGGAGAGGTATACTGCGCCACTGACCTGAGTTTCAAAGTCCTCGGGCTTTATCATTTTCAAGTTTATCATGGTAAGCACAAGTCGCTCCACCACGCAACGAAATTCCTCTACAAGGTCGCAGGACAGGCTGCTTCTGCCTGAACGCAGGGCATGGTAAAAGCCGAGGCAGCTATCAAGTCCTACGCTTTCAAGGGCTGATGTATATGATGAAATTGCGATAGTATACAGAAACGAGAGCATAGCGTTTACTCTGTCGAGGGGTGGGCGTTTGGTACGGTTGGCAAGGTAAAAATCTTCTTTTTGGTGGAGTATCAGTCGGTCAAATATATCAAAATATGCCTTTGCACAGCTTCCCTCTATACCCATGATGATATCTTTATCGGCAGTTTCATAGACGGTCTTTATGCCGTTTTCAAGATATTTTATACAATCTGTAAGCGCTCCGTCACTGTTTATATCCGGGTTATCGTGGAGCGAACGTCTGATAAGATAACGTGTATTTGAAAGCTTTGCGGCGACAGTATTCCTGATAAGGTCGAGCTGAGGAATAGAAAAAAGCTCAAACTGCTCTTTTCGCAGATAGACGTTGCCCTTTGTTTTGCCCTGAACTCTTGCGAGAAATTTACCTTGAGGAGAAATAAAATTAACGGCTATGCCATATTCTGCACACTTGCCCATAAGCGCAGGTGAACAGCCCGAATAGCTGAAAATATAGATATCCTCTATATTAGTAAAAGGCACACAGAACTTCTCGCTGTCCTCTGCCCTGCACACTATGTTTTCACCGTCAAGTGTGAGGTAGGCAGTTTCTTCGAGAATATAAAGTGAATTGAGCAGTTTACGCATTGTTTTCGCCTCCGTTCATGGAGAAAATCGTATTTTTCACGCTATATTTCTTCACTTTTGGAAAGCACATATCCGACAGTGAACAGCCTGAACATTTCTGACCTTTTACACGCTTGGGAATAATATCCGCTGCAAGTATCTCACGCATTTTTCCAAGATAGTCGCAAAGCATTTTATCATACTCTGCGCCCTGAGTATCAAAGGGCAATTCTGATCGTCTGCGCACATCTGCATAGTACAGAAAACATCGGCTATTGCAATGAAATACGTTATCCACGCAAAGCTTCTGCGCATAGACTTGTATAGCGTCGGTCTGATTGAACTCCCCTGCTTTGGGCCTGGTGGGTTTATACTCCACAATTTCCACACGGAATGTGCCGTCCAGAGTATCTATATAGTCACCGCTTTTGTCACGGACGAACTCGATACAATCTACAACTCCGAAAATATTGTACTTAGGGTCATCATTATACACTGACACGTCACTTCGGACGATCTTACGCTTATTTTCAAAGTTACGCTCGCCGCTGTGGACGTTCTCATGGAGGAGGTTTGCTTTGACGACAAAGGCGTTTTCAGCCCAGTCGTCATTAACTTCTAAAAGAGCAAACCTGCGTGGACAATACATATAATGCTGTATGTCACGGATATTGATAGTTACATCTTCGCTCATCAGAGCTTTTCAATAAGGGTAACGCCCTCAGGCATATCCTTATCTATGGAGATATCATAGTCTGAGTAATGTCTTGGAGTTGTCACGCCGTCTTTGAGCTTAACTGACACCTTGTCAAAGAGGATATGTGCAGGGGCATTGCCCAGGGCGGAGTCATGCTTGAACACGATAAGCTTACGCATACAGAGCTTTCCTCTTGCGGCGCTTCTGTCATGCTCGAACATATTGATGATAGATGTCCAAAGAAGCTCAAGGTCGTCCTCGCTAAAGCCTGTTATCTTCTGAGCGAGCATTGCGGAAACATAGCCCTCGCCACGATAGAGAGCATATGGGATTATGCTCTTTTTGCCCATTTCGGTCTCACCGCTCTGCTGTCTGTCTTCTGTTGTTCTTGCCTGTCTTGTGATTGTGATATCCTGAGCAAAAACAGGGTCGATACTTCTTGCAAAGTTGAGCTGTACAGGACCTCTTACAATGCCGCACGGGTCATCGCCTGTACTCATTACTGCACCGAAAGTTCTTACGTCAAAGTAGTTCTGACAGATATAGTCACGAGCCTGCTTAACGTCATCAGGATTCTTGCCTTTCTGCTTTGTGGCAAGGCCAAGGGTATTATAAGCTTCGGTGAACTTTGTATTGAGGGCTTTGTCTGCTTTGATAAGGATATTGTAGCCTGCTTCGCCCTCTTTGGTAAGCTCCACAAAATTTCTTATCTTTCTCTTAAGGCACACATCTGTAACGATACCGAGGCTTGTTTCGGGGTCTGTTCTAGGCATATTGCCTGCGTCAGGGTCGCCGTTTGGGTTGCCGTTCTCAACGTCAAAAAGCATTACAAATTCATATCTGTTCTTGATTGCGTTTTCCATAATATTTCGTCCTTTCTTTAATCTTCTGATTTTTTGGTGTAAAGCGCTTTATTCTGCTGTGCATAGCCTACAATAAATCTGCCCTGATCGTCCAGGGAGAGTGTAGACGGGAATTTGCCGTCAAGTCCGTCAAGTATCTCTCCGCAGAGTTTGTTATAGAATATTGGGCTTGAAAGCTTCTTGATATGGTTTTGTGAAAGCTTATACAGCTTTGGAAAAACTGTTGACGGCTTTGAGCACGCAGAAGCAAAGTATGAATCCTTAATTGTTCTGTTAAGTCCTCCGCCTGAAGCGTCCTGCTGGATCTTTTCAAGCACTGCGAAAAGTCTTCCACAGAGATAAGCCTGATTTTTGTTTTCAAGGTCTAATGACATTTTGATCTCCTCCTTATTTTGCTTACGGTTTATGCAGCCTTTTATCAAGCCTGCCCTTGTATCATTGAGTTTTATAAAATGGTTGTTCTCCTCGTCGCTGTCGGTCTTGACCCTTGTTATTACTGTAGAAAGCAGTTCGTCAGGGTATCTTGTGCCTTTGAGTATAGCTTCAAAAAGTGCGGCGGTGAGAGGTGACGGAACTTTTTCTTTGGACGATTTTGGTGAGATAAGCTCACGCTTGATACGTTCAATGCTTACTTGATGCTGACCCTCAGTAAATGAGATATCCTGCTGATGTTTGAGTACATTGTCAAATATCCTGCCGAACTTATCGTGGAAGATGAACTTCTGGGATATTCTTGAACTGTTTGGGGTAAAGCCTGCAACGTAAAATTCCACATTAGGGTCATATGGCATATCGGCTGTCCTGCCCTGTTTAAGCTGGGTCATGACAGTGTTTATGTTTCGGTCGGCTTCGGTCACAACGGTTTTATTTAATTCGTCCTCAAATCCGCTGAACATACCGGCAAACATATTGCATTCTTCTGCATCGTTCTTCTTCATTGCGAAATAGACTATTGTCATATCGTCAAAAGTCTTGTAATGGCTTCTGTCAGCAAGTAGAGAATTAAACGCAGAGGTATACATTTTCATGGCTTTCTCAGAAACATTGCTGTTGTAGGACTGCTTCTTGCCATAGGACTCAAAGGCAGATTCTTTCATGCCAACGAGAACACAGCCTGAGGACATTCCACCTTTGATACCCTTTATTTTATCATGGATACGGGCTTGCGGGAGCTTCTCACCAAGAATAGAACAGGTGGATAGTTCGGTATCGTCACTGTCGCTGTCGGTGCTGAGCTGGGCGAGATAACCTTCATAGGCAGCTTTGAATTTGCTGTCATTGTGAAGCTTAGTTTCAGGTGATCCGTCAAGTCCAAACTCGTAGTAGGAGCTTAAATACTCCTTGCCTAGGGCAAGAAGGTGTGGGTTTTGGGTCTCCTGCTCAGGATCCCATGTACGGATAAAATTAAGATAGGCTTTGCAGATAGGCGAGTCGATATTCTCAAAGAACTTCTCATTCCATTCGCAAAAGCATTTGTGTGATTTTGCCGCTTTGTTGGTAGCGTCTGTAGGGGTCAAAGTTCCTTTATCATAGTTCAGACCAAATATGTAGAGTGGTCTGTGTTCGATCGTGTTTTTGTCTATGCCCGGTTTCTGCGTTCTTACAGGAAGCTGTTCCATTACTGGATCATAGACTGTTTTTGTCTTTTTATTTTTCAGAGGGATAATTCGGGGTACTCTCAAATCGTTTATTGCGGCTATCTTGCCCTCAGGGGTCAGAAGAATTTCAAAGTGTATGGCTTGCTTACAATAGCCTGCAGGAGTTTTATTTTCCTGCAAAGCACTGTAATCGCACAAGGCTTTAATCAGCATTTAATCTCCTCCCTGTATTTTGAAACGTCTATAACACCATCTATCATATGCGGACGGTAGAAAACTGCGTCGGCCTTGTCAGAAAACTTAGGGTCATTCCAATCATTATTGACAGGCTTGCCTCCGTCCTCAAACTTCATGCCGTAAAGCATAAAGCCAAGGTCTTTATCACCCATATTTTGCGGTGCTATCTGTGTAAGGTCAAAGTCGTCAACAAGTTCAATACTCTTTATTGCAAATTCACGGCAGCCAAGGCAGGGCTGTCTGAAATGCTGGCCGTTTCTGAGACGTCTGAGCATTATGTTATAATGCTTCTCATCAGATTCGTCGGGGTGGTCTGATTTAAGATAGGTGCGCTCAAACGTGAACTCGATACCGTATTTCACATTTTTCAACACCATTGCCGCACGCTGACTTCGTATCTCCGAGGTGTACATCTCCGCCGAGCCTCCGCCTTTCATTTGCTGTTTCACTGATGATAACAGCAGCTTATCTTTGACCTCGTTTCGTCGGATATTGGTAAACTCGATAGGGTTGAACACCACTATTTTGTTTATCTGATAGCGCACGGCAGGCTTCCAATATACTGATTTGATAAGTCCCTCCAGTGCGCTTGGGGTGGGTACGTCATAGCTCACCCTCTCAACTTTCATTTCAGGTCTTGAGAAGCAAGCATAGTCACCTGTCACGATGATCTTAAAACCATAGCTCATTTTTACATCACTCCTTTTAAACTTATATTAGTATTAGGTACATTGTTTTTGCTCTACATATATGGTACACCATTATGAATAAAATGTCAATAGTTTTCATGTATAAAAAAAGTGTCGGATTTTAGGCATATTTCACAATTCCACGTTCAATGGTTTGTGGTATAAAAAAGTTGACTTTTTAAAATAATGTTTGTATAATATATTTGTCTATGCTTTACGCATATGTGAGTTGAAAAATATTCGTATTCGGTACGATATGGAATGCAGCAAGTGGCAGACTGTCTTGGTGGCAGCCTGCCATTTGTTTTAGATGAAATAATCCTGCATTGCGGCTTGGGTGTCCAAACCTGTTTCATTATTATAATAACTTTGATTTTCAAGAATGAATATGCCTGTACCGTGATCTTTGAGAACACCCTGAGAATAGAGATCCTTGAAAACATTCATATAGACAGACACTGAATATTTCTGCAATGCTCTTCTTACTGACATATCACCCTTACGCAAGATTTCAACAAGTTCATGGCAAGTCTGGTCGTTAGGATCGTCGATAACGATAGAGATAGTGTCGGCGGAGATGTATTCAAACTGCATTGCGTAGCTTCGGAATGGTATGCTGTATGGTGACATTAAGCCTTGGCGGTCGAATGAGTTGCTTTGTTCGTTATATTTCGCAATAGAGTTTTCAGCTATACGACTTTGGTTGAAGTCGAAAATGCCATCGTAGTATTCTTTAATACAGTCATAGGAAGTTATGTCTTGGTACTTTTCCAGCAAACCTTTAGTCTTGTTAATTCTCATGGCAAGGTCGCTTCCCTTGCGGTATGTTTCGTCAATGTCAAAAACGTACACATAGCCCTTGTCATCTTTGCCCTCACGATTACATCTGCCCCCTGCCTGCAAAATACTGTCTAATCCTGAAAGCTGGCGGAAAACTGTGTTAAAGTCAAGGTCAACGCCTGCTTCTACAAGTGAAGTTGAAACTACTGTAATATGCTCGCCATTTTCAAGCTTATTTCTTACTACTTCTATGACACGGCTTCTGTGGGCTGGGGTCATATTGGCGGAAAGGTGATATTTTTCACCTTGAACAAGGCTATAAAGCTCTGCCGCTGTTTTCTTGGTATTCACAACGATCAGAGCATTTTTACACCGAGAGGCATTTTCTGCAATGGTTTCAAGAGAGGTTTTGCCCATGTCTTTATATTCGCATTTCTTGAAATACTTAAAATTGGTTCGGTCGGTAACAAGCTTATTATAGTTCACATCAGGCAGGAACTTATCAAAAAGCTTAGAATAATCGGGCATTGTGGCGGAGAGAAAAAGGGCTTCGCTGTTAAGATACTTTGTTATATAGCCCACAGCTTTAAGGCAGGGGCGAAGAAGTTCTGTTGGAATAAGGTGTATTTCATCAAAAACTATCACGCTGTCACGGAGATTGTGGAGCTTTCGCAGTGCTGAGCCTTTATAATGGTATATGGATTGGAAAAATTGCACGCTTGTGGTGATTATAAGTGGTGCGTCCCAATTTTCGCAGGTCCTTTTGAGCTTCTCTGCGGTTTTCTTTTCTTTCTCTGTGTCGCCGTCATAGGAATAGTTTGAATGATGCTGTAGGACAGGGAGAACGTCGCGAAACATCTCCTCGAAATCTTTGGCTGTTTGTTCTATAATGCTTGTATATGGGATAACGTATATGATATGCTTTTTACCGCTTTCAACGGCTTTTTCAAGGGCTATTTTAAGACTGCAAAGGGTCTTGCCACTGCCTGTTGGCATATCAAGGACGGATATGTGGCTGTCTTTTGTACAATGGTCTATAGCTTGCTTTTGTATACTGCTTCGTGCCTGCTGTAATTTGGTTTCAGAACGCATATTTTTCATGCGCTCATTAAGAATAGAAAGTGCCTTTTCAAAATCACCGCTCATGCCACGTTCAACATTTTTATTGCAAAATATTTCAGTATCGAGAAAGTCTGCGTCTGTCAGGCAAGAGAACACGTACTTGGTGAAAAAGGCGTAACGCTCGATAAGCTCGGTGGGGTCTTTTGCAGAACGCAGTTCATTATACGGCGGTGTTCTTTCTTCCTGAGTAAGTGTGGCAAAGTTTATCTCAGTAGTGTATGCGCTGTAGTCATTTTCGCCTGTGTATTCATTTTCTCTTTTTAAAGTGCCGCTAAGAGTCGGGCTGTCAGAGTTGTCTGCGACTGTGCCGCCGTCCATAAGTCCTGTGTGGTGTCCTGCGATGCAATACTCCATAAGGGGTGCGAAACAATCGTTTTTATCTGCAAGTGTTTTATACTCTATAGCTCCGCAGGCAGCATGGCTGAATTTTACTTTGTCATCATCAAGCCGTTTCTGAAAGTTAAGAGCATACTTACCTATATCGTGATACAGGCTCGCTTTTTTCGCAAGGGGTTTCAAAAGATCAACTGAAAACTCCTCCGCTTTCTCGCTTACGTTTGCAAGGTGGTCTTTTACAGTTTGCCTTTCGCCGTCCTCTCGGGTGTGTGCATAATATTCCATGGTCATTCCTCCTTTTTTGATAGACAGATCTATTTTTGTATTTATTATAGCATACAATTTAATTCTTGTGGGGAAAATTTTTGTACACATAAACAAATATTTGTACAAATTGTTATATTTTTATTATAATACATTATAATATATAGGTCAACATAAAGCATTCGACATTTTGAAAATTTGACTTGATTATTATTTAAAAATGTGTTAAAATTAAACTATAAGTAAATTTGTATTTTTTTAAAATATTATGAGAGGAATTTATATGAAGTACAGACTTTTATACAATAAGATCACAGTAGTGGCTCTTTCGGCGATGTTGTCGCTGAGTGCTGTATCATGCGGTAAGCTTGACACGAGCAAGCTTGACGGAAACGCTTTGACAGTGACCGAAACCGAGAGCAAAGCGGAAGTCAAAAAAACTGAGGACAGCTCCAGTAAAAAAGCGGTCGAGGTGAATGAAGAAGAAAAGGAACAGCCAAGCTACACCTGCTCTCTGGTTTGCGTGGGCGACAACCTTATACACGACAACATTTATAATGAGGCGCTAAAGCTTGGCGGCGGTGAAAAATATGATTTCACGCAGGCTTATGAACACGTTACAAAGTACATAGAAGGCACTGATGTGGCTATAATCAATCAGGAAACGCTTGTTACAGACAGCGTTGAACCACAAAGCTATCCTATGTTCGCATCGCCAACTGCTGTGGGCGACAAAATAGTTGACATGGGCTTCAATGTGGTTTCTATGTCAAACAATCATGTTCTCGACCAGGGTGAAGAGGGGCTTATAAGCTCTCTTGATTACTGGGACACAAAGGGCATTGTGCATTACGGTGCTTATCGTTCGCAGGAGGACGCTGACACTATCAAGACCATGGAAGTCAACGGCATAAAATTTGCTTTTCTGGGATACATGGAGCACACAAATGGTAATTATCTCAGCGGTAACGGTGCTCAGGTGATATATCTTGATGAAGAGGACAAGATAAAGGCTCAGATAGAAGAGGCTGACAAAATGGCGGACGTTGTTGTGGTTTCATGTCATTACGGCACAGAGATACAGAACGAGCTTAACGAACAGCAGACGGAGATAACACCTAAGCTTGTGGAGTGGGGTGCTGACCTGATAATAGGCACGCAGGCGCACACTATCAGCACTTGCGGATATCTTGACAAGCCTGAGGGCGGACAGGCGTTCGTTTACTACGGTTTGGGCAACTTTATTTCCACCATGTATGACACAAAGTCGCTGGTGGGACTTATTGGCAAGCTCAATGTTGTTAAAGACCCTGACACCAATGAGGTGACATTCGAGAACGTTAAGGCGATACCGATAATATCGCACTTTGAGGGTGATTCATACTATGGCGATTGGTACAACTGCACTGTTTATCCTTATGCGGAATACACTGACGAGCTGTTTGCCAAGAATTATGTAGAGGGCTTCACTCGTGAGAGCGTGAAGCAATGCTTGTCTTACATACCTGATGAGTTTCTTAGTATTGAGTAGTCGGGGCAATATGTAGGGGGCGGCGCCCTCGACGTCCCGTTTGCAAAATTGATAAAGAATATGATATTTCTGCGGACGACTTTTATGCCGTCCGCTTTTTTGGGGCATTGTGTAAAGGTTTACATATATCTTAATAAATTTATATAATGTAAATATCAATTCAAGAAATGTTTACATTAAAATATGCTCAATCCATTAAAATACTTGCACATATCACTTTTTTACTATTGCAATTTAGGCAAATATGCTATAAAATATACATAAAGGGGGAGGAACGGACTTCCCGATAAAATTTTCATTTTTTTATATTCTGAAAACTATTTTAAATTTACAGGAGGGTTTATTACATGAAATTTGCTGACGGTTTCTGGCTCAACCAGAGAGGCTACGAAGTAAACTATGCAAATCAGGCTTTCGAGATCGAAGAGATCGAAAACGGATTCCTCGTTGTGGCAACACCTTTCGTTGTATACAACAGAGCTATGATGCTCGGAAGTGCTAACCTTGAGATCGCTTACACTTCAACTCAGGAGAACTGCGTAAAGGTAAGCATCACACACCACAAGGGTCATGTTGACAATGGTCCGCACTTTGTTCTCGAGGACAAGGGCTTCAAGCCACAGGTAACTGTTACAGACAAGGAAGCCGTACTTGTTACAGGCGACACAAAGCTCGTTGTTTCTAAAGAAAACTGGAGCTTCACATACTATTATAAGGATAAGAAACTCACAAGTGGTGGCTGGAGATCGACAGGCGTTATTTTCGAGAGTGCTTACAAGCAGCAGGCAAGACTTCAGACACAGCTCGACGACACATTCTGGAGCTACCCTGCCGATCCTACAAGAACATACATCAGAGAGCAGTTTGACACTTCTGTTGGCGAATATTTCTACGGTTTCGGCGAGAAATTCACAACATTCACAAAGAACGGTCAGAACGTTGAGATTTGGAACGCTGACGGCGGCACTTGTTCCGATCAGTCTTACAAGTCTATCCCATTCTATCTTTCTTCAAAGGGCTACGGTGTATTTGTAAACAGCACTGACAAGGTTTCATATGAGGTTTGCTCTGACACTGTTTCTAAGGTATCCATGACAGTTCCAGGTGAGAGCCTTGAATACTATGTATTCGGCGGTGCTAACCTCACTGACGTACTCAAGGGCTACACTGACCTTACAGGCAAGCCTTCACTGCCGCCTGCATTCTCATTTGGTCTATGGCTCACAACTTCATTTACAACAACATATGATGAGGAGACTATCACATCATTTATCGATGGCATGGCTGAGAGAGATATTCCTCTTCAGGTATTCCACTTTGACTGCTTCTGGATGAAGGGCTTTGAGTGGTGTAACTTTGAGTGGGACAAGTCACAGTTCCCTGACCCACCTGCAATGCTCAAGAGATTGCACGAGAACAAGGGCCTTAAGACTTGCGTATGGATCAACCCATATGTTGGTCAGCGTTCAAAGCTCTTTGACGAGGGTATGAAGAACGGTTACTTCATCAAGAAAACTGACGGCTCTGTATTCCAGTGCGATGAGTGGCAGCCTGGTATGGCTATTGTTGACTTCACTAATCCTGAGGCTTGCAAGTGGTATGCAGGATATCTGAGGAAGCTCTGCGAAATGGGTGTTGACACATTCAAGACAGACTTTGGTGAGAGAATACCTACAAGAGATGTTGTTTACTATGACGGCTCTGACCCTATCAAGATGCACAACTTCTACACATATCTTTATAATGAGTGCGTATTCAACGTACTGAAAGAATATTTTGGAGAGAACAAGGCTTGTCTGTTCGCACGTTCTGCTACAGCAGGCGGTCAGAAGTTCCCTGTTCACTGGGGCGGAGATTGCTCAGGCAACTACAACTCAATGGCTGAGGTTGTAAGAGGCTGTCTGTCACTTTGTATCTCAGGCTTCGGCTACGCTTCACATGACATGGCAGGCTTTGAAGCTACTGCTACACCTGACATTTACAAGAGATGGGCTGCGTTCGGTATGTTCTCATCACATTCAAGACTACATGGTAACCAGTCATACAGAGTGCCATGGCTTTTTGACGAGGAGTCCTGCGACGTTCTGCGCTTCTTCACAAAGCTCAAGGGCAAGCTCATGCCTTATCTGTGGGCTCAGGCTATCAAGACACACGAAGTCGGCGTGCCTGTAATGAGAGCAATGGTCATCGACTTTGCTGACGACCCAACTTGCCTGACGCTTGACAGACAGTATATGTTCGGCGACAACATTCTTGTTGCTCCTATCCTTAATGACGAGGGTATCGCTGAATACTATGTTCCAGAGGGCAAGTGGACAGATATTATCACTGGCAAAGTTCTTGAGGGCGGCAAGTGGTATAAGCACAAATGCTCATACTTTGAGATCCCTGCTCTTGCTAAGCCAAACAGCATTATTGCATACGGCAACTTTGAAAGACAGATAGAGTATGATTATCTTGAGGGCACAACATTCACTATCTACGAGCTTGAAGACGGCAAGAGTGCAGTTTGCCCTATTTATGACACTGAGGCAAACAAGGTATTCGAGCTGACAGCTACAAGACACGGCAACAAGATCGAGTGCGAATACACTGACACAAAGGCAAGCTTCAAGATCGCTGTGGCTAACACAGACAAGACTGTTGAAATTGCTCCTAATTTCAGCGGCAAGGTAATTATTGAACTCTAATGACTAAATAAAATCATCGCTCCGAGAGATCGGGGCGATTTTTTTTGCGTTCACACATAAAATCGGGGCAAATGAGGGTAAAAATTCTGTATATTTGCTCTTGAAGAAAATATGAGATCGGGGTATAATATAGATAGTACGATTTGAGGAGTAATTTTATGAAGTCAAGAATACGAAGTGCTATACCGAAAAAAATAATCGGCATAAATATCAGTTCACAAAAGCGTGATATCATTGAAGATATTGCTAAAAGCGAAAATGCGGAGGCTGTTTTCTTTGACAATGAGATAATGGGACAGCAGGTTGGATATCTTTGCGGTTTCAAGGGCTTTGTCAGGTCTGAAAAAGAAGGCGAGGACATCATGGACGAATGCCTTATTTTTTCGGGCATTGACGGCAGGAGCCTTGACCCTATACTGAAAAAGCTTAGGGAAAAAGAAGCTACGGTGAAGTTAAAAGCCATTGTCACGGCACACAATCAAAGCTGGAACGTTGGCGAGCTTATAAAAGAGCTGAGGCGTGAACACATTTACATGAACGGAGGTGACAGAGATGAAAAGTAAATACAAGGCTATTATTTACATTATTCTGTCGGCTTTTTCGTTTGCATTCATGTTCGCATTTGTACGGCTTTCTGGAGACTTGCCGACGGTGCAAAAGACCTTTTTCAGAAATTTTGTGGCGTTATTTTTCGCTATTGGAGTGCTAAAGAAAAATCACATACGCTTTCACATTGAGGGCAAAAAGAACAATGCGGTCATTTTTGTGAGGGCGCTTGCTGGCACGCTAGGAATGCTTGGAAACTTTTATGCCATAGATCATCTTGTGCTGTCGGACGCTTCCATGCTAAACAAAATGTCACCGTTTTTCGTTATCATTTTCTCTTTTATTTTCCTTAAAGAGCGGCTGACTTTCTTTCAGGGCTTCACTGTAATTTGTGCATTTATAGGAAGCTTGTTTATCATCAAGCCGAGTTTTCAGAATGTGGACTTCTTCCCTGCCCTTATCGGTTTTCTAGGAGGAATGGGAGCGGGACTTGCTTACGCTTGCGTAAGATACTTAGGACAGCATGGAGTAAATGGTGCGGTGATAGTTGCATACTTCTCGGGATTTTCCTGCTTGTTCACCCTGCCATTTCTAATATTAGATTTCCACCCTATGACGATTTTCCAAATACTTTGTTTATTGGGAGCTGGCGCAGGTGCGGCAGGCGGACAGTTCGCTATAACTGCGGCTTACACTCACGCTCCTGCAAGGGAGATATCGGTTTATGATTACTCGCAGTTGATTTTTACCACGATTTTGGGATATTTCCTTTTTGGAGATATTCCTGATGGCTGGAGCTTTCTTGGATATTTCATTATCATTGCAATGGCTGTGCTTGTTTTTCTTTACAACAATGTTTGGCACAATGACAGCGAAGTCAAGGGCTGACAAAAAGGTAAACAAAAAGAGCGTTTTTACTTTCTCGGTAAAAACGCTCTTTATTATTAATATTGTAGTTTAAGCTCCGCCTGCGATAAATCTCTTGAGATCCTGTGGGTTTACGCACTTTTCAAGCGCAACGTCCATGGAGATCGTTCTTGAACGAACGAGCTTTGCAAGCTCCTGATCCATGGTCTGCATTCCTGTTGCTTTACCTGTCTGCATAGCTGAACCGATAAGATGCACCTTATCGTCACGGATCATAGCTTTGATAGAGTCTGTTGCATTAAGAATCTCACAGCAAGCTACACGGCTTGTGCCGTCGAATGTACGGCAAAGTGTCTGAGTACAGATACCTACAAGAACGGAAGCAAGCTGAGTTCTGATCTGATGCTGCTGGTGAGCAGGGAAAACGTCGATGATACGGTCGATAGTTGACGGTGCGGACGTTGTATGAAGTGTACTCATAACAAGATGTCCTGTTTCAGCGGCAGTAACAGCAGCTTCGATAGTCTCAAAGTCACGCATTTCTCCTACGAGGATAATGTCCGGGTCCTCACGGAGAGCAGCACGGAGAGCAAGTGAGAAGCTCGGTACGTCAGGTCCGATCTCTCTCTGGTTTACCATACATCTCTTATGAGCGTGCATATACTCGATAGGGTCCTCAATAGTGATGATATGAGCTGATTTATGGATATTTACATGGTCGATCATTGCGGCAAGAGTTGTTGACTTACCTGAACCGGTAGGGCCTGTTACAAGCACAAGTCCACGAGGTCTCATTGAGAACTCTGCAAGGATAGGTGGCAGGTCAAGGTCGGTAAGGGTCGGGATATCGTTTCTCAAAAGACGGAGAGCGATAGCCGTGTTTCCTCTCTGACGATACACGTTTACACGGTGGCGGAAACCTCTTGAAGATACATATGTAAAGTCGGTATCAATATGGTCTTTGATAGACTGACGCTGCTTATCTGTACACATATCCTCGCATATTTTGAGAATTTCGATCTCGGTCATATCAGGATATGAGGAAAGCTTTCTCAGGTTACCGCCCTGTCTAACTATCGGCGGAATACCTACGGTGAAGTGCAGGTCGGAACAGCCAAGGGCTCTTGCTTCATCAAGAATTTTGTTAATGTCGATTGCCATTAGAATTTACCTCCATATATTTCTTTTTTATACAGCATATGTTACACGGATAAGTTCGTCCATTGAGGTCTTGCCTTGCTGAACAAGCTCTGAAACGTTGTCACGAAGCAGGTGACAGCCCTCTTTCTTTGCAAGCTCCTGAATTTCGTCAGCTTTTGCTCCCCTTGTGATAAGAGCCTGCATAGACGGTGTTGCGAGAAGGATCTCATGGATAGCGGTTCTTCCCTTATATCCTGTGTTATTGCACTTTGGACAGCCACATGGGTCGTACACCTGTACTGAATGGTCAAGACCCATAAGCTCATTTTCTTCCTCAGTTGACATTCTAGGCTTTTTGCACTCAGGGCAAAGCACCTTTGTAAGACGCTGAGCAACGATACCGATAAGTGAGGTTGCGACCATGTATGCCTCAACGCCCATATCCACAAGTCTTGTTACGGTAGAAGCGGCGTCATTGGTATGAAGTGTTGACAGAACAAGGTGTCCTGTAATAGCGGCACGGATAGCGATCTCAGCAGTTTCGGTATCACGCATTTCTCCGACCATTATGATGTCAGGGTCCTGACGGAGGATAGAACGAAGTGCTGCACCAAATGTCATACCAGCTTTTTCGTTGATCTGGCACTGGTTTACGCCATCGATCTTTTTCTCGACTGGGTCTTCGACGGTAATAACATTGTTATTAGGCTTTGAGATCTCACCAAGTGCGGCATAAAGTGTGGTAGATTTACCTGAACCTGTAGGGCCTGTTACAAGGACAACACCTTGCGGCACTTTCAGGCACGCCTCAAATCTCTTATAGTTATAATCTGTCATACCCAGGTCGGTTATTTTTCTAAGGGACATATCGCCTGTTGCGAGGATACGGAGAACGACTTTCTCACCGTATACCATTGGAAGGTTAGATACACGGAGGTCGAGAGTTGTGCCGTCAACGACCTGTGACATACGGCCGTCCTGCGGGATACGCTTTTCGGCGATATTCATGCCGCTCAAGATCTTGAAACGGGTAACAAGCGAAGTATGAAGTGCAGCGGAAAGAGTCATAAGCTCGATAAGGTCGCCGTTTACACGGATACGGATAACGGTTTTATCCTTGAATGGCTCGATATGTATATCCGTTGCGTCCTGACGCTGGGCGTTCTCGACGATAGCGGTAGCAAGTTTAACGATAGGAGCGTTCTCGATTCTCTCCTCGGAGATATCCTTGAGTTCTTCAAGGTTAAGCTCTTCCTCTTTTTGCTTTGTAGCTTCGTCAACAACGGAGTTAACCTGACCTTCTGAGTACATCTTACCGATAGCACGGTTGATAGATGACTTTGTGGCAAGGACAGGTGTTATGCTGCAGCCTGTGATAACACGGAGATCCTCGAAAATATAGAAGTTGATAGGGTCATTAGTTGCAACGGTCATACGCTTGCCTATTTTGCTGACGGCGATGACGTTATACTTTCTTGCAGTTGCCTCCGGTATCTTCTTGACTATATCAGGCATAAGCTCTGTATTATCAAGGTCGATATAAGACACATTCAGTCGCTCGGCGAGGACCTGACAGAACTGAACATCGGTAACGAGCTTCATGTCAATAATGACATCACCAAAAAGTCTTCCCTTTTGCTCCTTCTGTTTGGCAAGGACTTCCTGAAGCTGTTCTTCAGTTATAAGACCTTTCTGTACCAGATACTGACCGATAGGGCCGTTTCTCATATATATTACTCCAATCCTCCGCATTGATTTAGGGATCCGACGCTGCGGAAACGTCTGCTGCGGTGCAAAAACCGCAAAAAAATCATATTATCTATTGTAATCTTCATGAAAGTATGATAAAATTAATATATTAACTAATGAATCCAAAGGAGGATCACTGTGGATAATTTAACCTTATCATACATAATCATTTATGTATTTGTGTTCATTTTCGGAGCGTGCATAGGCAGTTTTCTTAACGTCTGCATATACCGATTGCCGAAAAATGAGAGTCTTATCAAGCGAAATTCTCACTGTATGACCTGCGGTGAGCCGATCAAACGGCGTGACCTGATACCGATAGTAAGCTGGTGCATACTTCGTGGAAAGTGTCGAAACTGCGGTGCAAAGATATCGGCAAGATACACTATAGTTGAAACGCTGAACGCACTGCTCTACTTATGGGTATTCTACCATTTTAATGGAATTTTCAATCCGCTTCGTGCAGCACTTGTCTGTCTGTTATTCTCTGCTCTTATCGTTGTATTCTTCATGGACTGGGACACTCAGCTTATCAACACATATGTTGTGATATTCATAGGTTTGCTTGGTGTTGCGGAATACATCTTCTGCAAAGATCAGACGGGACTTACGCTTAAGTCACACTTGATCGGATTTTTCATTGTGAGCGTGCCTTTGCTTATTATTTGTCTTATCACACATGAGAAAGCAATGGGCATGGGAGATGTATATCTCATGGCAGCCGCAGGGCTGTTTCTCGGAATGCAGGGTGCTTTGGTAGCGCTTCTTATCGGACTGATAACAGGCTCGATCGGTGGACTTATCCAGAAGCACCGCAGCGGTGATTCAGTATTTGCATTTGGTCCATATCTCTCCATAGGAATTGCTGTTGCAGCCTTGTACTCAGAGCAGATCGGTTCATGGTACATGGACTTTACTGGTCTTAACGAGATGATGAACGAAGCAATGCTGATAATAAGATAGTTGCAAATTCCGCAGTTTGATACTGCGGAATTTTTTTGCTCAAAAAATCCTCTTAATAGAAGTTTTCTGTTAAGGGGATTTTTTCAGCAAGGCTGTACAATAATATACAGCCGCTGAAAACTAAAATTTATGATGGATCACTAGTATAAAGCTTATCATCTTTAAACCAGTATTCATATTCTCCACCATTATTGGTTAAATTTACAGTAGCACTGGTCCAACCTATCTGAAGATTAATAGTATCACTGTAGAAAAGTATTTCCAAATCCGTACCAACCTTTAACTGATCATTCATATAACTGCCCCAATATGTTGAAGTACGAATAACCTGACCTGTCACCTCGAAATCAACAGGATTACCACTGCATACAATATGATTACCATTTGAAGGCTTGGTGAGAATATGAACCTTTATTCTCGATGAACCACTAGGCAATGTTGGTTTATCCTTGAATTGTGCTACAAAAACAGTGTCAGATGTTATAGGGGTAGAACTGATATCATCACTCTTACCCTCTACAACCCACTTATCAAATATTTTTGTTGTATCTGACGGAACAGGGATAGCACCTGGATAAGTTGCATACTGTCCATCAGAAACATAAATAGTTGAGGCATTTATTAAAGAACCATTTAATTTAAACTCAACCTTATGCTTGTTCTGTACAACTGGAACGAAAACAACTGAGCTATCTGTAATAGAAACATCAGTAAGACCCTTTGAGTTATCTGATTTGTATACCCACTTAACAAAATCCTGTTTTATAGTATCCATGTCAGTTGGAATTCCCGGGTCATTTGCAAAGTCGCCATCATAGACTTTTGTTGTTGTAAATGTAGAACCGTTGATATTCTCAAACGTTACATTAAATTGGGCTTTCGGTGCAACAGGCGGATAAACACAGGAGAATACCATATCCTTATTTATTGTTACGCCTGTTGTAAAATCAGCAACGTTATTCTTGCTGTCTACCCAATAAGGCGTGCCATAACCTGTTCTTGATGACATAGAAGGTGGAGCTTTATAAACTGTACCCGCCTTGACAGACTTAGTATCTATCTGTTTACCACGAAGCGTTGGTTCAGGGTCGCTTGCAGAGTAGATAAACTTTACACTGTATGTTTTTGAACTTGAAACTGTTGTCTTATCATAGAAAATATAAGTATATTTGTTTGAAGCGTCAGAGCTGTAATACTTTTCCTGCTGAGCTGTGCAACCTGCAGGAGCAGTAGTTGCCCGAGGATATGTGACATAATCAGGAGCTACAGAGAAATCTTTATAGTCATTAACATTGTATGAATCGCCTTCATCTATGTTAATATTTGTGAGATTTACTGCTGCATCCTTTTTATACTTTGTTTTCGTAAAAGTATAGCTTCCGTTCTCATATGTTGGCTGATAAGCTGTAAGAGAAACGTCGAGAGTATACATTTCCTCAATTTTGCTGATACTTGCACTGATATCAAACTTATAATTGTCGTAAAAATCAACGCCTCTTGCAACAGCAGAATTATTAAAGTTTAAGCCCTCTGTATTTACCTTACCTACATTGAGGATACAGCCTTTTGCACCCATTCTCTTTGCGGCTGTATCCGTGTCGTTGCCTGAATAGTCTTCCAGACTATAGCCACGAAGATTATTATTGTCAATAACGATACAATTTGAATAGGTCACACCGCTTGCACCGATAGTACCAGAGGTTGAAACATCAGGCACACCAATATAATCTTTAAGCACAAGAACATTGGTCGAATATCTAAGCTCATCATCAAGATAGTCTATAAGACCTGAACCTATGATATTGCTTTCCATTGTTGCATCAGCGTCATGATAAACGTTATTTGCAGGTTTGATCATATTAAGGATAGCTCCGAGGATCACGCCGAAAATCGTTACCACAACGATAAGCTCAACAAGGGTAAAACCCTTGCGGTTTTTATTCATTTTCAAGATCCTCCCTCCTTATGGTGTTGATTGTGCAGCGTCATAGTCGGCCTGGTTTTTGTAATCAGAACCACCCATATAATGGATAACTACATAACCTGTAGCTTTACCTGACGCATCTTTTTCAAGATAATGGTCAAAGGTAGCATCTGTGATCTTAAATGCAGCTGCATCGGCTGTTGGAGCGCTGCTGTAAAGATCAGATGACTGTGAGAAGCCGAAATAATCGCTTCCTGTTACGCCTGAAAGCACAACGCCAAACTGCTGATTTCCACCGTCACCGATAGGGATAAGAAGTGAATTTCCTGATGAGTTATTATTTACATCAAAGAACTTTCCGCCTGTAAGCTCAGGAGTAAGAGCATAGAAATTCATATCTGCCCCTGAATTGTTATAAAACTTTACCCAGTAAACGCTCTTTTCAGGATTAGGCGTAATGTTTATGTCCTTACCCTGAAGAAATTTGAGCTGATAGCCTGCGTCTTCATCAATATTATTAAGCTTTGCTTTAAAGCCATAGGCTGTAGTATTGAACTTTATGCCGCTTCCAAAGTCTGCCTCAAGGGCAAACTCATTTGTAGTTTTGCCGCTTGAAGAGAACTTGTTTACCTTCAACTCATTCATATTGACGGTCTTGTTATCATTATACTGCTCGGCATTTACTGCCTGAGTATACATTTCATTGTTGCGGTAGTAGTTTTCAAGATTCTGTCTTTTTGCCGCTACAGCAACTGTAACAAGCATAGCTGACATACCTGACAAAAGTGCCATTGCTATGATGACCTCTACAAGAGTCATACCCTTTTTATTTTTGCTGTTCTTTTTCATGAGTATACTCCTTTCAATTAATAGTGATCATATCTGTCAAGAGTATATCCGAATGCTGAATCGTCCTTACCGCCCTTCGCATTCTGCATTACAGAAGTAGTTGAAGGCTTAGTGTATACATAGAACGCTGTATTGGCGTTACCAAAGCTGTTTGCGATAACTACACCGACTGCACAGCACTGAACGGTCATTTTTCCGCCTGCTGAGTCTGTAACATTAAGTCCACTAAGACCACTTGTTGCTATATTAACCATTGCTTCTGGTGAGTAGAATGAACCCTGGAAGAAACTGTTGTTTGTGGCGCTAAGCGTTGTGTTCTCAGCAAATAAGAAAATGATACTGCTGTTTGATGGTCTGTAAGAGCCTGCAACGTCCACTGATGTTGGATTAAGGATGAAGCTGCTCTGTGGAGCACCAGGATTACCCTTAGTATTTTTTAGTGTATCAGAGTTATACATACGAACATAAGTGTCATAATCAAATATTTTCAAGCCACTAAAGTTATAGTTACATGCGCTTGAACCCGAATGCTTGGACTTGCCTGTTACTGAGTCGATACCATTAAGTGTAATAGCACTGCCTGAGTCTGAAACAAAATAGCAGTTGTATTTTCTGTCACCTGTAGTTGTATCAATTATAGTTGAACGATTTCTGACAACTATAGTTGGAGACCAGCTTGAATCAAGACTAAGACCATTTTGAAGTCTTATAACAATATCTCCTGAAGTATCAGAAACATCAACAAGGATCCTTGAACCATTGCCAAAATCATTGAACGAAAGATCTTTTGCCCATGTACAGCTTGATGTTATTCTCAATTTGTAGCGGCTTGTAACTGGAGTCTTAGCTCCTGTTCCTGTAAGGTCTATTAGCTCAGTAAGCGTGTAGTCAACATTATTCCAATAGCTTGGATCGCTTGCAAAGGTATTGAAAGTTTTAGTGTTTTTGCCATTATAGAAAGCCTGATATTGATCAGAGATCGTTGTCACATTAGTATCATTGCTCATGAAGAAATCTTCCGGATAATATACATAGGCATCAGCAGATACAGGTATCTGTGGCTTTGCGTCACGACCTGCTTTGCTAAGAACAGCTCCTTCATGAATATTTGAAGCCGTGCAGACAATCTTATCTTTACCTGTGATAGTGCCGGTAACATAAACAGAGCCTGTTACCTTAAGTGACTTTGTGACATTAAGATCACCCTCGACATAGAGAGAGCCATTGATCGTCTGACCAGCTGCACCAAATGTTGCATCGCCATTATAAGCACCTGCGCCCTTATAAACGTAGAAGTTACCATACTGTGTATAGTCATTTCCGCCAATGTTAGCTTCACAACAGAACAAATCGACATCAAAACCTGAAGAACCAACGTCCATATGGTTTGAAGTAGAGAGCTTCTGACCGATATTAACATAGTTATATCCGTCTGCTCTTGCCATTGTGGAGTTAATGTGGAATTCATTTGAAACATCAAGGTTTTCAGAAATTGTAACAGTTGAACCCTGCTTTTCATCTACAAGACTAGGCTTGAGCATGATAAGAGGCTGAGTTGAAACCTCCAAAGAACCATACATAAGATAAGAACCATAGATACTAGTATTGTTTGTAAATCTATAGACCTTACCAGTGGTATTATTGATACCAGCCATATCACCGATAACGTTAAGGTTATCGTAACCTGCGCCGCCGTTACCAACAAGCTCGATAGTATTTGTATACTCTGCAGGCTTTGTAACTGACTGCGTGGAAATATGAGCTGCTACCTTTTCAGTTTTTCCCAGATAAGTAGTTTCACAGGTAACAACGATATTTGCAACACTTGTACCCTCCTGTGCTACAGTTATCTTTGTGGTACCGATATTATCGCTTTTACCATTTGATCCATTATAGCTGACATTAGTAGTTGTACCCTGTCCGCTATTAGCACTTGCTAGCTTTTTAAGGTTATCTATGGCCTTTTTCTGCTGAGCCTTTGCAGTAGGGTCATTGGTTGGAGCAGTATCAGACTGTATCTGATTAATAAAGCTTTCAAGAGTAGATGAAGCTGTCAGATAAGCCTGTTTGCTCTTATAGTTATCATTTGTTTTTGTCCTGTTTACCGAAACATAAGAAACAGTTGCAGTCAAAAGTATTGACAGCATGAGCATGACAGCAACCGCTGTGAAAAGCACGACTCCGGGTTTGTTTATTTGTTTCCTCTTCGGAGTATTCTCCATATTAACCACCTTTCTTAGTTTTATTATCACTTATGCTATACTTTTTTCATTTTACACAAGTTGATTACTTATATAAAATTTTTAATCATTATATAGCACTAATTGGCAGGACAAGAAATATTCCTTATCCTACCAAATAGTTTTCTCTTAGCTGGCAGAAGGATCAGCAAGCTTCTTCAGAACGTACATATTCAGTGTCATAGAGCCTGAGATCTCGCTCTCGTTGACATTTTCAATGCTAACATTCTCGATCACCATGCTCTTTTCGTTGTTTGTTGTCAGGTTGTCAGCAAAATTCTTGAAACCTGAAAGCGAGCTTTTGAACTGAATGTCAAGGCTATAGTAACCTATTGTCTGTGCAGCTGTTTCATTGGTATCAGCTGCATTTGCGTCTGTGTTTGCGTCTGAAGCTGATGAATCAGTTTTGCTTGCATTATTGTATTCATCTACCTTAGTGTCAAAATCAGTAGCTGTTGCTGTTGACTCATAAGCAAAAGGCGAAAGAACTGTGCTGCCGTATGATGAAATAGTCATATTGGAGTTTTTGATCTTTACATCATCAACATTAAAAAGCTCACGAACCTTATCAGTAGCCTTGTATGCTACCTGATAATCATAGAAGTTAGCTGCAACCTGTGAGGTGCTTGTATAAAGTGTCTGAATCTCAGCGGCAAGGTTCTTATCCTTGTCTACCTGATCTTCAAGCTCGCTGAGCTGTACCTTTGCTGATTCCAGATCACTACTTGCCTGACTACACTCATCAATGGCAGGCTTAATAAAAAGCATAAAACCTGCAACAATTATAAGCAGTACGAATACTACTATCAAAATCATTTTATCACGATAATTCAACTTCATAATTATTCACCCTCGCCCTCTTCTTTAAGATAAAGTGTCAGCGAATCAAGCGTTACGCCTGAGCTGCCTTCTTCACCGATCGAATATCCGTTGTATCCTACATCTTCCTGGAAGAGTCCTGTACCTACAAGGGCATCGATTGCTGTTTTTACATCTGACTGATCATCAAGCTCAACCTTAGTAAGTGTTACTGTACCAGCTTCAAGGTTATATGTAAAGCCTTCATACTTGAAAGAACCAAGCGCTTCCTTGATGTCGTCAAACATCTCACTTGACACGACCGGAAGTGTTTCAAGAGCTGCATTTGCTGATGTAACATAGTTTGAATAATCCTGCATGATCTTCATCTTATTGTGAAGTATCTGGTTCTGGGCGATCTTCTCATTGCAAACAGCTATCTTATCATTAGTCTTGTCTATATCTTTCTCAATAGAACTCTTCCTGAGATTAATAACAAGTGTTGCACCTGCGATAAGCACTGCGGCTGCCACAGCGAAGATACCGCCTGTCATGAGCAGCGAACCCATTCCGCTGTTGCCGCCCTTACCTGTGGACTGATCGACTTCGAGGAGGTTGATCTTCTCTGTTGCCTTGTTTCTCTTATAGAGAGCACCGATAGCATTAGCGAATACTGTAAACTCGAAGTTCTCGAAACCTGTGATCTGAGCAGGCACACCGAGAACGGAAGCCTTTATATCAAGACCGTCAAGAGCGTCAACGAGTTTGATGTAGTCCTCGATAAAGCCATAGAGAATAACATTTTCAAGTCCTGAACCGCCTCTTGCCTTATTGAACTGCTCCATTCTGAAGATGTTCTCGTTAAGAGCTTCAGTGATATAATCGTCAGAATCATAATCTTCTTCTGAGATAGGAACGTATCTGGCGAATGCCATCTGTCCATTCTCAAAAAGTGTAAGACCAAGGAAGTTCTTATCGATCTGGCAAACCAACAGTGGCATTTTCTCCATGTTGGACTTGTCAGCAAGAACGATTCTTGCGATAGAGTTACATCCGATGTTAACAGATCTGAGGTTCATGCCCATAATGTTATAAAGCTTTCTGTAGCTTTCAACTATCGTACTAGGGCAAGCTGTTGCAAGTACCTTCACTGCACCGGGATTATCCTCACCTGCTTCACCTACTACTGTATATGAGATAGAATACTCATCTGTGATACCCATTTCCTGGCTCATATGGTTCTGTACCATAAGCAGGAACTCATTACCCTTTGCCTTTGGAACTACAAGCTCCTTGAATACGATGTTGCTCGATGAAAAAGTAACGATAGCGTCCTTATCCATCATGTCCTCAGCCTTGAGCTGAGTGAGCAGTAACTCAGACAGACCTGAAAGGTTGATGACCTCACCATTAAGGATCATATCCTCAGGAACGTCTACCTGCAAAGATCTCTCGATCCTTATCTTGTTAGAGGAGTTATCACCTTTAACAATGTTGATTTGTCTATCAGAAATATCAAATGATAGCATTTATTCCTTCACCTCTTAAATTATTTTTCAAAACAAATATCTTCCCTCTCCGTTTTAAAGGAGAGGAGATATTTAAAATTAACGAACATAAAATGCAGACCCTTAGTTTTCCAGACCTGACAATGAACCGTAGAGCAGTGGGAAGATACCCGCAAGGCAAAGACCGATTGCAACACCCATGAATACGATGAGCAATGGTTCCATAAGTCCTACAAGTCTTGTAACGGCTGCGTCTGCTTCTTCCTCATAGTAGTCAGCAGTTTTCTCAAGGATCTCATCGAGAGCACCTGATTCCTCACCGACATAGATGATGGAAGTAAACATTCCTTCAAATATCTCTGTTTTTGCAAGTGACGCTGAAAGCGGTGCGCCCTGCTTAACTTCATCAACTACCTGAATGAACATCTTATCAACATAAGCATTTCCAAGTATTCTTGACGAACGTTCAAGACACTCTACCATTGGGATACCGCTTGAATAAAGTGATGAAAGAGTTCTTGCGAAACGACCCTCGTAGATCTTTACCATAAGCTTTCCGGCGACAGGTATCTTTATCTTTATGTAGTCAAATTTAAGTCTGACTGACGGTACTTTCAAGGCGTATATCCAACCGAATATCAAAGCAACGACCACGATAAGAATGATATACCATTTTGCCTTGAAAAAGTCACTGAATGAGAAGAGAGCCTTGGAAAGTGCAGGCATCTGATCCTCTGACATAAGACCTGCAAATATAGGCATGATGAACGTAAACATACCGATTACCATGACGATACAAAGAACGCCAAGTATGATAGGATAAGTCATCGCACTCTTTACCTTATTGTTCAACTTGTTTGAGTTTGCATAATAATCGCTCAGACGCTGCATTGTCATATCGAGCGTACCTGAGGTCTCACCTGCGTCTACCATTGAGATGAAAAAGTCCGGAAAGCTTCCTCTTCTTGTATCAAGAGCCTCGGTAAAGCTCTGACCTTTCTGAACATCGTCATAAACGCTTCTCCAAACATCCTTAGCACCCTTATTCTCCTCTTCCTTATAGAGAATGTCGAGCGCTTTAACAATGGTAAGACCCGATGTCATCATTGCCGCAAGCTGACGGCAGCAGAAAGCAAGTTCCTTAGTATTGAACTTGTGCACAGATTGTTTGCCTGCACCGCCCAATGCTTCTGTATAACTTATACAGAAAAGACCTTGTTCGTGGATCTTGTCCAGTACTTCCTGTGCATCCTCAGCCTCATAGATACCCTTTATGGTTTTTCCCGAGGTATCCTTAGCAACATAGGAAAATTTCTTCATAATATGTAGATACACCTCCACTTATTTATACATTTTGTGCATTCATAACAAAAAACTTTAAAAATACACAAAACGCATTTTTATAATTATAACATTATTTTCATCTTTTCGCAAGTGATTGAGTGCTTTTTAAGCGTTAATTTATTTACAAAATAATCTTCACAAATTTATCGAATTTGTACAAATAGAATAATTGAACTAACATTTTAAATAATATTTAACATTTGAAGCGAGTTCATACAGATTTCTGATAGTAAATACTCTTATTTATGTTCAAATAATACAATTTATACTTTATTATCTGTCTTGTCCGCACTAAAAGATTTCATACTTTTGAGAATGACAGGATGCTTATGAACATACACTTTATAGGCTATCAGATAAAAACAATAGGACGCTGCAAGAAGAAGTCCTATGCCGATTATCACGCTTACAAGGTAGTTCATGCCCACGCCTTCATTCAGCCATATACACGGATAATAAAGCACCTTATAGAAGATATCTCCCTTGCCCTCCTGACTGAATGAATCCCTGAATATTGCAGGAATAAAATACACTAGAAGCATAAGAAGATACACTATTGTAATATTGACCCAGCTCCAATTTTCATATGCGGCATGGCGTTTGCCGTCGTCATAAAAAAGTCTTAGGAAAAATATAAGCATGACCGCAAAGCCTATAAATGAGTCTACATTACTATTTGTCATAAAGCTTTTGAAAGCAGATGTGCTTGACGGAAAGACCGTAACCAGAGCCGGTATCAGCACAATGCCTGCAAAGGCTGAAAACAGCGTAAGAACGATCATTATCCCAATTCTCGACAGAATGTACTTTAAAAATTTTATTGGCTCCATAACTACCTCCGCTTTATTCTTTTACTTATAAAGTCTTTATGCTTTACATCTCATCTTACACGATAAAGTTTTCAAACTTTACATCTTTCAATTATCTGACATAGTTTTATCAAAGAGTTTATCCACAAGCTCTCTTAGATATATATTTTCTGTACGCTCAAGTTTAGGGTCTGCGTTTCTGATAAGCTGTGCGGCTTCCTGTGCTTTTCTTAGTATATCCATATCCTGTGACATATCCGCTATCTTCAATGCAGGAAGGCCATGCTGTCTGCTTCCGAAAAAGTCACCGGGACCTCTGAGTTTAAGATCTTCCTCAGATATCTTAAAGCCGTCGTTAGTCTTGCCCAAAATTTTAAGCCTTTTCACGCTTTCCTCATTCACGTTGTCTGTAATGAGGATACAACTTGATTTATATTTACCTCTTCCCACACGACCACGAAGCTGGTGAAGCTGGGAAAGACCAAATCTGTCAGCATTTTCTATTACCATTATTGCCGCATTAGGCACGTCAACTCCTACCTCCACAACTGTTGTGGAAACGAGCAGGTCTATTTTATGTTCCTTGAAGTCGTTCATGACCTGTTCTTTCTGAGCACCGCTCATTCTGCCGTGAAGAAGTCCCACAGTGTAATCTTTAAACGTACCCTGAGAAAGCTTTTTAGCATATGTCTTAACGTCCTGCAAGTCCATATCACTTTCCTCTATCATTGGACAGACTATATAACCCTGTCTGCCCTCGTCAAGATATTTTTTCACATAGTTAAAAGCACGCTCGCGAAGCTTTCCTGTAACGGCATATGTTTCAACGGGCTGTCTGCCCTTAGGAAGCTCTTTCAGTACAGAAATATCAAGGTCGCCGTATATCATAAGGGCAAGAGTTCTAGGGATAGGGGTGGCTGACATAACAAGCTTATGGGGATTTTTACCCTTTGAAGCAAGTGCCGCACGCTGTTCAACGCCAAAGCGGTGCTGCTCGTCTGTTATGACAAGGGCAAGCTTTTTGAACTTCGTTGTCTGCTGAACAAGAGCGTGTGTTCCCACCGCAACGGCATATTCACCGTTTTCAAGCCCCTCTTTCACAAGCTTTTTCTGTTTTGCGGTCATAGAGCCTGTGAGCAGTGCCACCTTTACGCCAAGCGGTTCAAGGAAGCCTTTCAAGGTTTCATAATGCTGTTCTGCAAGTATCTCAGTAGGCGCCATAAGTGCGCTCTGGCAGCCATTTTCATACACAAAATATGCCGCTCCTGCCGCAACTGCGGTCTTGCCAGAGCCAACGTCGCCCTGAACGAGTCTGTTCATAGGCTGTTCTTTCTGCATATCTCTGATACAATCCTCTATAGCGGTTTGCTGGCTGTTTGTAAGGATAAAAGGCAGAGCGTTATAAAAGCTGTCCATATCCTGCGTTTTCAGCACAAAGCCGCTTTTTTCACGGCTTCGGCTTTTCATAAGCTGCATACCAAGCTGCAAAACAAGAAGCTCGTCAAAGACAAGGCGATTTTTCGCAAGTTCGCAGGTGTGCATATCTTTTGGAAAATGTATATTCTCCAAAGCATATTCAAGAGAACAGAAATTATACCTTTGCATTATGCTTTTTGGCAGCGGCTCATAGATATTCTTATTAAAAACATTCAGGGCGAGCCTTACTGTTTTTCTGAGCATTTGCTGACTAAGACCCTCTGTGAGGTGATAGACAGGCTGGACTTTATCTTCCGTATCGGCAGAAAGTATCACAGGAGAATTTATCTCTTTTCGCACAAGGTTTCCTGTTATCCTGCCGCAGAGGTAATACTCTTTATCCACTTCAAGCTGTTTATACATATACTCGCTGTTATAGATAACTATTACAAGGTCGGTGACGTCATCGGTAAAAATGACTTTGTACACTGACAGACCCTTTCTGATACGGGCTTCAGGGAGCTTTTTAACTACTCTGCCCTTTACTATGCAAGGCTCGTTAATTGGTGCGTCGGCTATGGGGACAGGCGAGGTATAGTCAATATAGCTTCTTGGATAATGACAAAGCAGGTCATATACTGTCTTTACGCCTAATTTCTCATAACATTCGGCACGCTTTTCCCCGACGCCTTTTAGATACTCTATTGGTTTCTCAAGATCTTTTAACAAACCCTCACCACCTGTCAGCTTTTACTCCACTTAATACGATTATATCATACATCACATAAAAGGTCAATGACTTTTATTCAAATCATACATATTTACGCCATTTTCCCTGCACGTTTTGCATTTTTGCACAAAAAAAGAACAGATGAAAAAAATCATCTGTCCTTGATAAAAACTATATGTTATTATATTTTCTCGCCAAACTCAGAATACTCGATAGAAGCTCTGATGAAATCTCTGAACAGAGGGTGCGCTCTGTTTGGTCTTGACTTGAACTCTGGGTGGAACTGAACACCAACGAACCATGGGTGTACATTCTTTGGAAGCTCTACTATCTCAACAAGCTTTTCGTCAGGTGAAAGGCCTGCAAGCATAAGACCCTTATCTTCAAGAAGCTTTCTGTATTCATTATTGAACTCCCAACGGTGACGATGACGCTCACGGATAAGATTCTGTGGTGCTGAATAGATCTCAGCACATCTTGAATTGTCTGCAAGCTTGCATGGATAAAGGCCAAGTCGCATCGTGCCGCCCTTTTCTGTGATATCCTTCTGTGAATCCATGATATCTATAACAGGATATGGAGTGTCGCCAAACTCGGAAGAATTTGCCCCTTCCAGTCCTGCAACGTGTCTTGCGAACTCAACAACAGACATCTGCATACCAAGGCAGATACCGAACATTGGTATCTTATGTTCTCTTGCATATTTGATAGCTTCGATCATGCCCTCGATTCCTCTGTCACCAAAACCGCCCGGTACGATTATGCCGTCGCAGCCGTGGAGCATTTCAGCTACAGTGTTCTCATTGAGATTTTCAGACTGTATCCACTTGATATCAACTTCTGCGCTGTTCTCAAAACCGCCGTGACGGAGAGCTTCTGCTACGGAAAGATAAGCGTCCTCAAGCTCAACATACTTGCCAACAAGACCGATAGTTACTTTCTTGTTACAGCTATGAACTCTGCCTATCATTTCCTGCCACTCTTTAAGGTCTGGCTGTCTGCACTCAAGCTTAAGATGATGACAAACAACATCTGCAAGGCCCTCTTTTTCAAGCCAGAGAGGCACTTCATAAAGTGATGGTGCTGTAAGATTCTGTATAACGTCCTCTGCTCTTACGTTGCAGAAAAGACCTATCTTCTGCTTCATATCCTCAGGTATCTCCATTTCAGAACGAAGAACAAGGATATTAGGCTGGATACCGATAGAAAGCAGTTCCTTTACGGAATGCTGTGTAGGCTTTGATTTAAGTTCCTTTGAGCCTGAGATATAAGGCAGCAGGCACACATGTATAAATACAGAATTTTCTCTTCCAAGCTCGATAGAAGCCTGTCTGATAGCCTCGAGGAATGGTGTGGACTCGATATCGCCTACTGTTCCGCCGATCTCTGTGATAACTATATCTGTGTCAGTTGATTTGCCTACTCTGTAAAGACGATCCTTTATCTCGTTGGTGATATGAGGAACGACCTGAACTGTGCCGCCAAGATAATCTCCTCTTCTCTCCTTATTAAGAACTGTCCAGTATATCTTACCTGTGGTAACATTTGAATTGATAGAAAGATTTTCGTCGATAAATCTCTCATAGTGACCAAGATCAAGGTCAGTTTCCGCACCATCGTCAGTTACGAAAACCTCACCATGCTGATAAGGTGACATTGTGCCTGGATCGACATTTATATACGGGTCAAATTTCTGAATGGTAACGCTGTAGCCCCTTGCTTTTAACAATCTTCCCAGTGACGCAGCGGTTATGCCCTTTCCAAGACCTGATACTACACCGCCTGTTACAAAGACATATTTTGTAGGCATATCATTTCTCCTCCATATATCAAAAATAAAACACAAAAAAATCAGGTGAGATCATGTGGACACAACTCACCTTTTCGCTCTTACTAATATCATAACAAATTTTTATACAAAAGGCAAGTGTTTTTTCTATTTTTCTCTGAATTTTTTATAAATTATCAAATAGCTGCAATAATCTCTTGTAAAATTGTTGTAAATTAAAGCGGTTTTATTTGATTTTATAAAAATAGAGGTAATTTTAAAGTCAAATTCGTACGAAATTTATGTTGTAATTTGAGGTAAAATAGTATATACTATTATTGTATTATGCTTAAACGAGCTATAGACTTCCGGCTTGCTGACTTTAATCGGAAACGAGGTTTATTTTATGGACAACGACAACAAGAACACCTCCAACACTCAGGGAGATAAGGATTTACAGTCGCTAATATCCAATGCAATAGAAAATAGAAAGATACTTGATGCTTCAAACTCAAACGGACCTACGGGGGTCATTCCTATCCCCTCAAAGGAACAGCAGAAAGCTGATCCGACACATGAGTCTGATCCAAAGCAGGATAAGACGCCAAAAAAGAAAAAAGGCTGGAGCAAGAAGAAAAAGACGGGTATTGTTCTTGGAATAATATTTGTAGTATTCATTATTATAATTGCCATTATCGTAGGTTTGTTTTTCCACTACACAGGAATGCTTGACAGAACAAAAGACACTAAGATAAATTCAGGCAAAGCGCCTATAAATTCCAGCGAGCTTACAAGTGAGGCGGATACATTTGACGCAAAGGAAAAAGAGGAAGAGCTTAAGGCTCAGCTACAAAAGCAGTCCTCCAAAATATCCAGCGAGGACGTAACGAACATTCTGCTCATTGGCGAGGATATCCGTGATACAGAAGAGGAGAGCCGTGGAAATACTGATGTTATGATGATAATTTCCATAAACACCAAGAACAAGACTATTACAATGACCTCCCTTATGCGTGATATGTACATTTACATGGCGCAATTTGACGAGGGCAACAGGCTCAACAGCGCTTACTGGCACGGTGGATGTGAGTATCTTGAACAGTGTATTGAGGATTATTTCGGTATCCAGATAGACAGATACGCAAGAGTGAATTTCTACTCGTTTATAGATATAGTTGAGACTGTAGGTGGTATCGACATGGAAGTGTCAAAGGCTGAAGCCGAGGGCATGAAGAAGCCGATGGCTGAACAGAACAAATACCTTAAAAATAAGAAAGGCACTGACTATATAAGCGACGACATATTTGCGGGCAAGAGTGATGAGGATAAGGTAAAGCTTCATCTTAACGGAAATCAGGCACTTGCGTTTGCAAGGCTTAGATATGTAGGAAATTCCGACTATGAGCGTACCGAACGTCAAAGACGTGTTATCTCAGAGATCATAACCGAATCCAAGAAGCTCAGTCTTGTTCAGCTTGACAAGCTTCTGAACAAAGTCCTTCCTGAGATAAACACAGACCTTACTGATGGTGAGATCGCAAATCTGCTCCTCAATGCTTTTGACTATATGAAATATGATATTCAGCAACTTAGAATACCTGCTGACGGCTATTTCACAAACGAAGTCATCTATAGCATGGACGTGCTTAATCCGGACTTTGCCGCAAACTCTGCGTTCATTCAATATATAGTTTACGGCAGTTGTAAAAACATTGACGAAGCTATCAAGCAGTATCAGGAAGAAAATGCTTACAACTACAGCTATGACACTGGGTATTACGGCTACTAACTGAATAATTGATATCCGCTTTCCTTTTGGGAAGGCGGATATTTTTTTCTTTGTGCAAAAAAATATAAAAAAATAGTTGACAAATACCCACAAGGGGTATATAATATATATGCAGTAAAAGATACCCCATAAGGGTATTTGATATAGTAAGGAGGCAAAAAACATGGACAACAGAAATGATAAAGAACTGTCATGCGGCTGCTGTGATACTTGCAGGCACAAGCACACTCCTCGTGATGATAAGGAAATAAAACAGCTAAAGAATAGGCTAAGCAGAGTTTCGGGACAAATAAACGGCATTATCAAAATGCTTGACGATAACCGCTACTGCGGAGATATACTCATTCAGGTTGCAGCGGTTGAAAGTGCCATGCAAAGCTTCGGCTATCTTATTTTGCAGGAACATATGAAGACCTGTATGACAGAGGAGATACAAAGCGGCAACACTGAGGTCGTTGACGAAGTATTGGAGCTTATGAAAAAGCTTAAATAGAAAGGCAAACATCTATGAAAAAGTTAAAATTCAATGTAACTGGCATGAGTTGTGCGGCGTGTCAGACTCATGTGGAAAAGGCTGTGAGTAAGGTCAATGGCGTGATGGACGTAAACGTGAACTTGCTTGCAAACAAAATGACGGTGGATCTTGACGAGGGCGTAACTAACGCTCAGGCGGTCATAAATGCTGTTGAAAGTGCAGGATATGGAGCAAGCGAGATAGGCGACAAAGAAAACAAAACTGCATCACCTGTTGCGGCGGCTCAGGACGAAAGTAAAAAGATGAAGAAACGCCTATGGTGGTCGGTTGGATTTTTGATACCGCTGTTCTATATTTGCATGGGACACATGGCGAACATACCTATCCCCCCTATTTTTGCAGGGCACAAAAACATGATGATATACGCACTCACTCAGCTTTTGCTCACAGTGCCTATCATTGCAATAAACTTTCACTATTTTTCAAATGGCTTCAAAAATCTTATTCACCGCTCCCCTAACATGGACAGCCTTATAGCTCTTGGTGCGGCGGCTTCATTCATATACAGTGTTTACGGCACTTACAGAATGGCTTACTTTATGGGCAGTGGCGACCTTGGCTCGGCACATGAGTACATGATGAATCTATATTATGAGTCATGCGGCATGATACTCACACTTATCACTGTGGGAAAATATCTTGAGGCTCGCTCAAAAGATAAGACGGCTAATGCTGTAAACAAGCTTGTGAGCCTTGCGCCTAAGACAGCAGTTGTTATCCGTAACGGTGAGGAGGTGGAAGTTCCTGCGGAAAACGTAATGGTGGGAGATGTATTCCTGCTCAAAGCTGGCTGGTCTGTGCCATGTGACGGAGTTCTTATTGATGGAAACTGCACTGTTGACCAATCTGCACTCACAGGCGAGAGCATACCTGTAGACAAGGCAGTGGGTGACAGAGTTATGAGTGCAAGCGTATCGGCTGGTGGTTTTGCTAAGGTAAGGTGTGAGAAGCAAGCTAAAGACTCAACACTTTCACAGATAATCGCACTCGTTGAGGACGCTTCCGCTTCAAAAGCGCCTGTAGCAAGGCTTGCAGACAAGATAAGCGCTGTGTTCGTGCCTATAGTTATAACGATAGCTCTTATTTCACTGGTAGTATGGCTGCTGCTTGGCTATAGCTTCGCATTTGCTCTTAACATGGCAATATCAGTGCTTGTTATATCCTGCCCATGCTCATTGGGACTTGCAACGCCCACTGCAATAATGGTAGGAACAGGTAAAGCGGCACAGTTCGGTATCCTAATAAAATCCGCTGAAAGCCTTGAAACTGCTCACAGCATTGACACTGTTGTTCTTGACAAAACAGGAACTTGCACAGAAGGCAAGCCTGAGCTTATTTCAGCGCAAGCGTTTGGTGATTTTGATGTTTCAGAGCTTAAAAAGCTTTGTGGCTCGGCAGAAAGCGGTTCATCACACCCACTTGCAAAGGCTGTTACAGGTCACTGCAAGACAAATGGCATTGAACTCTCCCCTGCTGAAAGCTACACAGAAACAGCAGGCGGTGGTATATCGGCTGTTGTTGAGGGCAGAGACGTTCTTATCGGTAACAAGCGGCTTATGGACAACAGTGAAGTTGACATATCGATGGTTGAGGAGACGGCTCATGCTCACGCTGACAATGGTGAGATACCACTTTATGTAGCGATCGACAACAAGTTTGCAGGCATTCTGTTCATTGCAGACAAGATAAAAGAGACAAGTGCAGAGGCTATAGAGGGCTTCAAAAAGGCAGGCATTGAAACTGTAATGCTCACAGGGGACAACGAGAAAACGGCTAAAGCAATACAGAAAAAGCTTGGCATTTCACAGGTAAGATCACAGCTTATGCCTGAGGACAAGGCTACGATAATCAAAGAATTGCAGGAGCAGGGCAAAAAGGTAGCCATGATAGGCGACGGAATAAATGACGCTCCTGCCCTTACAACGGCAGATGTTGGAATAGCTATCGGTGCAGGACAGGATATTGCTATCGATTCGGCTGATATCGTGCTAATGAAAAGCGATCTGAATGATGCTGTTACGGCTGTCAAGCTCAGCAGGAGCGTTATGAAGAACATCAAGGAAAACCTTTTCTGGGCACTTATTTACAACTCGCTTGGTATTCCGCTGGCGGCAGGAGTATTCTACGGCTTGCTTGGCTGGAAGCTCAATCCTATGTTCGGTGCAGCGGCAATGAGTTTAAGCTCAGTTTGCGTTGTGACCAATGCGTTAAGGCTCAATCTTTTTAAAAGTGGCAGAGAAAACAAAGCCGCAAAGGCTGAAATAAAAACTAAAACGGAGGACGAAAAAATGAAAAAGGTAATGAAGATCGACGGCATGATGTGTTCACACTGCACAGGCACAGTAACGAAGGTGCTTAATGCGATAGACGGCGTTACAGCAGATGTTTCCCTTGAGGACAAGTGCGCTTACATCACACTTGACAAGGACGTGGCTGACGAGGTGCTTTCTAAGGCGGTGACGGACGCAGGGTATAAGGTAAAGGGGATAAAGTAACGCAGATATTTTATCTCACGCATAGTAATTGCGTATATGTAAAAACGGTGGAGAGTGTTTGTCATTCTCCACCGTTTTTTTATTTACGCTATTCCGTTTTGTCATCGGTTTTTTCTACCGTATCCTCCTGAATTATCGGCATTTCGACTATCGCCTTGAACATATCTCCGTCTATTTCGATATTGAAGATACCACCGCAGGCTTCCGTGAAGCTCTTTGATATGGATAATCCCAAACCGCTTCCGCCGTCTGTTCGTGACTTATCCCCTCGCACAAATCTTTCAAGTATCTCTTCCTCTGTGAAGTTTATCGGCGTTGCCGAAATGTTCTTCTCGGCAAATACTATTCTGTCCGCTTTTTTGTACACATCAAGGAATATCCTTGTGCCGTCCATAGAGTAATTCAGAGCGTTGTCAACAATGTTTTGGAACACTCTGTAAAGCTTGTCGCCGTCGCCCATTACCATTGTGCTGTCGGCATTTATGTTTATCTTTACTATCTTGCCACTGTCAGCTATCTTGTCCTCTGCGTCTGCGATGCACTGATTTAACAGCATCACAAAATCAAGCTTTGTTAAGTTTACATCAACGCCGCTTGTGGCTTTTGCTATGCTGAAAACGTCAGACACAATGCCTTTGAGCTTCTGCGCCTTTTTATCAAGTATCTTCACATAGCTCGAAGCCTCATCGTCAAGATCCATTTTCTTAAGCAGTTCGATATAGCTGATAATGGAAGTCAGCGGTGTTTTCAGGTCGTGTGAAACGTTTGACACAAGCTCTATTTTCAAACGCTCAGACTGTATCTGCTGCTCCACCGACTCTCTCACCTTATCCTGAACTGAGTTGAGTTTTTCAGATTCAGCATACACCGGCGAAGTTTTTCTTATCTTGCCCTCATAAGGCTTTTCTTCTCCAAGGCTGTCTATCTGTTTGCTGAGCTTTGAAAGCTGAGAAAAGTCACGGATATCTAACACCATCAGTATCAAAGCCACAACAAGCAAGAACGGCTCAACATCTGCACTGGAATAATAAGCGGATTCCAAAAACAGTATAACGCCTATGGCTATCGTTCTTATGGATAGTTTCACTCCAAGCGGAAGTCCATGAAAATAGTGATACAGTGATGTTTCCTTGTACTTGCGCCATAGGAACTTACATGATCTGCAAATAAGGCTTTCTTTGAATATGCTTCTTGTCTTTATCTTGCCAACAAACTCCATAAGCGAGCCGAAGCCTGCAAAATATGCCAATGCAAACAATGCTACAGCAAGTATATTTCTGAAAACGGAATTAGCCAAAGCATTGTCAAAAATATTTTTTGTGATGCTCACATAATAATTCCAGCAGGCGCCAAATACAAAAGCAAATGTAATAGCCAGTACCATTAGGATAAGGTAAACTTCCGTAGGCACTTTTTTTAGAAAATTGCCTTGCTTCCAGCGTTCAACGCTCTCAGGCTCTGCATTATATGCACAGATCAGGAGTAGATAGCACACAAGCATAAATTCAATAACGCCAAAAACGATCACAAAAAGCTTTGCACGATACATATCATTCAAAGCCTCGGTGTATTCCTTTTCCATTGCCGAAAGCTTTTCAGCTTTCGGTGCAAAGAATACCGTTATACCTGAATCGTCATTGTCTGTCGCTTTGTAATCAGGCAGGTCATAGAGGTTTTCACATTTTGCCCATGTGTTTCCGTAATCGTCCTCATAATAATATATGCTGTTGTCATAGTCATAGTATTCATTGCCGTCATCAGTGTCATAATCGTCACCAATTTCTTCATCTTCAAGCCTGTCGGAATATTTCAGACCGTTTTTCAAATCAAGACCTTTAATAACATTATATCTTGAGTCTACATTATAGAAAGCTATTGGATCATAATTGCCGTAATTGTAAAAATATCTGCCGTAGTTATCATAATAACTTCCTCCTACGGGCACAAGATTGTCGGCATAAAACTCTTCTGTCACGTTATCCTGATACTCCGCTGTATTGTAATAGTAGTCAACTATCTGTCCTGATGAAGTTCTGTCGCTCATGACCTCGTTATCACGGCGGAGTATATAGTTTTTGTGCGACGATTTAAAAGCTTTTATCTTATCCGTTTCGCTGTCATAATTTTCTATATCTTTTATATTTGACAGATATCTTGTTTCGCCATTTTGAGTAATCCCCACATAGTAATCAAACTGACTGTCTACAAGCCGTATACCGTCTTCTGTCTTTTTGTATTTATAGCGGTTGTAATCAAGATAATTCAGATAGTCATTGAGCAAGTGTCTAGACTGGGTGTAATTCCGATCCTCATCAACATATCTGAGATAAGCCGAAGCTGTAACACACAGTTCCTCATACATTTCATTGGAAGCCAGCTTATAGCTTTCTGATTTAAGATAAGACTTACTGCTGCTGTCAGCATGGCTGTTAGCATAAAGCACCAAAGACAAGCAAAAACCGCCTGCAATAACGCAGGCAAGCACAAATGCTATAATTCTCATCTTTTTAGCTGAGAATATCTTAAACCATTCTGCCTGCTCAAATTTTCTCGATTTTGTAGCCAATTCCCCACACCACCTTCAAGTATTTCGGCTCTCTAGGGTTTATTTCTATTTTCTCTCTGATGTGACGAATATGTACCATTACCGTGTTTTCAACGGCATATGCGTCCTCGTTCCACACTTTTGAATAGATCTCCTCGGCAGAAAATATCCTGCCTGCGTTTTTCATAAGAAGCTCAAGAATTTTAAGCTCCGTGGCGGTGAGCTTGACAGGTTCTCCGTCAACCTTTAAGCTTTTTGCCTTAGTGTCAAGCTCCAGACCGCCTATTTCTATAATATCCGTTTTGTTTGCCGTGTCGATAGCGCCAAGCTGCATATATCTTCTCAGGTTGCTTCTTACCCTTGCCACAAGCTCCATAGGGTTATAAGGCTTTGTTATGTAATCGTCAGCGCCCATTGAAAGCCCAAGCACCTTATCTGTATCCTCAGATTTAGCGGAAAGCACAAGTATAGGGATATTCTCTGTTGCCCTTATTTTCATCATTGTAGAAAGTCCGTCCAGCTTAGGCATCATGACGTCAATGAGTATAAGCTGTATGCTGTTCTCAGTGAGCTTTTCCAAAGCCTCAAGACCGTCATAGGCTTTTATTACCTTATAGCCCTCCATTTCAAGCAGCTTTGCGATAGCTCCCACTATATCTTTATCATCATCTACAACAAGGATTACAGGCTCCTTTATCTCCATATCGGCACGATCCTTTCTTTTACGTTTATTATTATAAGCCACATTCTTTAAAAACAGCTCAACATAATTCTTAATTAAATCTTAATGTACTCTCTGATTATATCACATTTTTTCTGACATTACAACAAAAAAAGACGGGCGAAATAAATTCCGTCCGTCTTTATATGGCAAGTTATATTACTTATTCTTTTCCAAATATGCGTGATACTGCTCGTTGAGAGTTTTAAGTTCTGAATCAACAGTACCCTTATACTGCTCTTTGAGCTGTGTCCACGTATACTGTGAGCCATTCTCATCTGTCTTCATAACTGAAGTATACAGATAAGGAATAACAGCTTCCTTAGTATCATTTGTTGCAGCGTCATTATCTGACAGAGTTGTAGAGATGCCATAACCAGGGTCAAATATCTTAGTGAACTTATCTGTAACAAGGTCAACGTAAGCTACGTTATACATATCTTCTGTCCAGTTAGGATTGTTTACAAAGAACTTCTCCTTCTCGATATCCTTATATGTATCCTGAGTATAAACTATCTTTGCACACTCGAGCCAGCACTTCATAGCGTCATTCTTTGTCGAACCCTTTACCCACATATACGCATTCATGTCGATAGTTGTATAAAGCGTATCAGAGTTAGGATCCTTTGGCATTGGAACTACGCCCCAATTGTCGCCGTCCTTAGGTGAATGTGTACCGGTAGAAGCCCATGGACCCATTGCATAGAAGAGGATATTCTTCTTGAATGCGTCGCCTGCCTGCCCTACCCAATCAGGATAGTACATACCATTCTTTGCGATATCATAAAGCATATCAGATGCTCTTACAAAGTCAGCGTCGTTAAGATTTGAAACATACTCGTCCTTATCAGCGTCATATGTGATAAGAGTCTTACCTGTTGACTGGAAGATAAATGGTGCGAACCAACCGTTTATGCCGTATCTCTCCTCGTCAGCAGCAGCGCCCTCAACATATTCTGACATCATGTCATACCATGCGTTCCAATCCCACTTGCCTTCCTGATAAAGCTCGTATGGATCATCAAGACCAGCAGCGTCTATCATAGACTTATCATATGTGATAACAGAACCTGGCAGGAAGTTGATAGGTGCAACAAAGTGTTTGCCGTTGAGAGTGAACTGCTCTGCAACGTCCTTGACATCGCTCCACATAGCACTATCGAAATCAACGATATCATCAACAGGCTGGAACATTTCCTTGATACAGTTTGCAGGGAATGTCATAGACTGCTCATACCAGAACATATCCGGTGGATCGTTAGACATAAGTCTTGCTGCGAGCTTATCATACTTGTTCATTGATGAAGTCTGAGAATACTTGATCTTACCGCCCTTTTCCTCAAAAAGAGTAAGGTCAGTTCTCTTTTCCGGCTCTTTCTTAGTTGGGTTTATGTCAAAATAAGAAAGCCACTCCAACTCCTTTTCCGAACCATCAGGGATAGTAGCAATATCGTCGGTGCTTGCTACCTTTACCTTATCAACATAAGAGCTGCTTGAATCGCCGCCTGATGAGCTACCGCATGAAGCTACGCTCACTGCTGACAAGAGAGCCATTGCACCAGCAATAACACGCTTGGAATTTTTCATTATATATAACCTCCGTAACGGATCGTTTTCATTAGAAAACGTTTCCTTGATTCTTACATAGCTATTATATCACCGAATGTAATCGTTGTCAACAAAGTTACAATCACTGTTACATTCTTTTAAATACTTTTGGTGATTTCAACAAATAATCATTCATTTTTTTGGTGATTAAGCCTACAGCATAAAAAAACGGAAACAACATTCAGCCGTTTCCGCTTCATATAAAATACGATATCTACGCTCTTACCAGCTTATTGATTCGTTTTGCTCTGGAATACTTCGCCACATAACGCCTTGTATCCTTACTGATAACACCGCTGAGAGCAAGCAACGCTATAAGGTTTGGCAGTGCCATAAGTCCATTGAAGATATCAGCGATCGTCCAAACGGCAGAAACCGTCATATATGGTCCGATAAATACAGCGAGGATATAGAGATATCTGTAGACCATGACCACCTTCATGTTGCTGTTAAAAAGATATTCCATACACCTTTCACCGTAATAGTTCCAGCCAAGGATAGTTGTGAAAGCAAAGAACACAAGACAAACCATAAGAATAAATGCAGGTATCATTGACGGCAGGAACGAGAAGCCGTTCTGGAAAGCGTGATTTGTGACCTCAACGCCCTCAAAAGGCTTGCCTGTTACTGGGTTGATAGCCTCGTAGCTTCCCATCATTACGATAGCAAGACCTGTCATAGTACATACAATGATAGTGTCGATAAATGTGCCACACATAGAAACAAGACCTTGTCTTACCGGCTCTTTTGTCTGAGCGGCTGCGGCTGCGATAGGTGCCGAACCAAGACCTGACTCATTTGAGAAAATTCCTCTGGCAACACCCTTTTGTATAGCAATGAACATTGTAGGAAGAGATCCGCCTGCGACAGCCTTGAAGCTGAATGCCTGTTCAAAAATAAGGGCAACAGCGTGAGGGAGCCTCTGAATGTTTATAACAATAAGTGAAAGACAAGCAACTATATAAACGACCGCCATAAAAGGCACAACTACCTGAGAAACACTTGAGATCCTCTTTATGCCTCCGATAATAACAAGTGCGGCAAAAATAGTTATCAAAAGTCCAGAGATTATAACAGCCCATGTATAGTCAGCACCAAAAATATTCACTGTATGTTCCTTTTTAGGATCAAAGAAAGCCTGAACCGCCGATGAGATACCATTCACCTGAGAGAAAGTACCGATACCAAAAAGACCAACGCAAGCGCCAAAGAACGCAAATACCTTTGCAAGCCACTTCCACTTCTTACCCATGCCGTATTCTATGTAATAGAATGGTCCGCCGCAAACGTGTCCGTCAGCGTCCATACGTCGGTATTTGATAGCAAGAAAGCCCTCGGAAAATTTTGTTGCCATACCAAGGAGAGCAGCTATCCACATCCAAAGGAGCGCTCCAGGTCCGCCTGAAAGCACACCAATGGCTGTTGCAACACCGACGATATTTCCCGTACCTATGGTTGCGGAAAGTGCGGTGCAAAGTGCTGCAAAGCTCGATATCTCGCCTTTGCCACCATTTTCGTTCTGAAACATAAATTTCAAAGCCTTTGGCAGGTGGAATATCTGAAGAAGCCTTAGCCTAAAAGTGAGGAATATTCCCACAGCCATAATGAGTACGATAAGCGGTATGCCCCAGACATAGCCATCTATCGTTTCAAGTATTTTTGTAAATTTCTCCATGCCCTAAAAAATCCTTTCTTACAGAAAATAGGCAGTTTTTACGGAAAAACTGCCTTATTTCTCCCCTATCTATTTTTACGAAAGTAATTAGTCGCCTGTGGACTCTCTTAGAATTATCCTGTGGTCAACAGTATAATAATGATTATCCTTAGTAGTCTTATTCATGTTCTCAATAAGCTTTGCCACAACAAGCTCGCCCATTTTTGAGCAAGGCTGTTCAACCGTTGAAAGCGTAGGGATTATCCACTCACACATGGATATATTGTCAAATCCCATTATGGCGACATCTTTGCCCACATCAATGCCCATATCTATTGCCTTGTGCATTGCAGAGATAGCAAGCAAGTCTGACACAGCGAAAATCGCCGTAGGCTTCTCAGCAAGTGCATTGAAATATTCAAACGCTCTGCCTCCGCAGTCATAGTCATAGGACTCTTTATAGATATATTCATTCTTTATCTCTATGCCATATTCTTTTAATGCTCTTATATAGCCGTTCTCTCTTGCAGTGGAGGAGATAGCCGAAGAGTTCGTTCCGATAAAGCCTATCCTTTTATGACCCTTTTTAATAAGAGCAGCGACAGCGTCAAACGCAGCCTGTTCATCGTCAACAGCGACAGTAAGCACATTTGCGCCCTTCACGCCCTCACAGCACAGAGCAACGTTATAATTCTCTGCGAGCTTATTAAGTGAATCTGCGTCATACTGAGTGCCAAGAAGGATAACACCGTCAACAGTTCTGTTAAAAAGCATATTCATCTGCCTTGTTTCAGCGGTCGAGGTTGAATAGGAAACTGCAGTTATGATATCGTAACCAACTTGTCCTGCATAATCCTGCATACCCATGACTATCTTTGAATAAAGGGAATGTTCAGAGGTCGGCATAATTACAAGAATAACATTCGTTTCGCACTTTCTAAGATTTCTTCCCAGAAAATTCGGAGAATAGTTGAGCCTTGCAATAGTTTCATTGACTTTTTTTGTTGACTCATCTGATACGTTACAGCTTCCGTTGAGAACCCTTGACACTGTCGCCACTGAAACACCGGCTTCCTTGGCAACATCTTTTATTGTAATGCTCATAGATCTTATCCTTTCTGCGACAGCATACCGCTGAAATAGTCATACCATTATCAATTATAACATATTTTGAACAATTCTCCAATATACATTCCTAACAAAATTGTAAACGTTTTTTAGGTTAATTTAATTAAGAAGCAGACTAAATGCTTGAAAAAGGAACAGTGATATGCTATAATATCATAAACGAATGATTTTTGAAAGGAAAATACGCAATGCTCCATGGTTATTTTGATATACCCACATTTCACTATTTTGAAGAAAAAAACACCTGGTCCGGCAGCAATTACACCAATTTCAGCTACCGCATAGACCCTATTCTCGGCGATGAAAAAGAGCTTTATGTCAGAGTATGGTACGGCACAAAGTGCGTCACGGAGGTAACAGACTTTGTGGCAGAATATCACGAAGAATACTCTGAAAAAGGGCTTGAAAACGTTCTGGCAGACCTGACGAAAGAATTTGAGAAATTCAAACTCATCAGAAAAGAGCTTTAGCAACAAAAAGGCGAACACGGTTTCTCTGCATTAGCAGAAACGAACTGTGTTCGCTTTTATTTTTTGTTATCAATACCACTCGTTTTCCTGAGTATTATAAACGTCAGCAGAAGAATCCGTCTCCATCGGCGTTGTCATAGCGTCAGCCGCAGATGAAGAATCCTTATTGTTCACAGGCTTCTCAGGTGAGATAAGCTGCTCAGACATAAGTCTTTTGCCACTTTCATCAACAAGACCAACATCAACAGCTGTCTGAACTATACCATCAGCAATAGCTTGTCCATACTCGGTAAGGTGTTCGTCAAAAAGCTTATTGTCGATATCCTCGGTTATAAATCCAAGCTCCACAAGACAGCTTGGCATAACAGTGTCGGCATTTATGTAATAGTTTACACCGGAATTGCCAACGTAGCCATACTGTACTCCTCTATTTTCAGATATACCTACCTTTTCAAGACCATCAAGTATATTCTGTGCAAGCTTTGTGTCATATTCAGGCTCAGAATTGTTCACCCAAACCTCAACGCCCGAAATATCGCCGTCATAGCTGTTCCGGTGAAGTGAAACATACATATCAGCCTTGGCGTTATTTGCCTTTGCACATCTTTCGTCAAGTTCAAGGAAAGAGTCATCATCTCTTATCATCACCACATTGACGCCGTATTTTTCGAGATATTTCTGCACCTCAAGTGCGACCTTTAAGTTATCGTCTTTTTCATATCTTGTTCCTGAGGCGTCTGTTGTGCCGCCGTCATAATCACCGTGACCTGCGTCAACACACACTGTAAAGTCCATATTTGAATACTTCGCAGGCTCGTCTTTTTTATCCTCAGCAGAAGAAGCGTCCTCCTTCACAGCGACAGAAGATGTATTATTCAATACCTTGTTTGTTTTTTGCGTATCGTCTCCTTTGATCTTTGATACTACCAAGGCTGTCAGCTTTACCAGACCAGTCACAATGCCGATAAGTATTATCAATGCAATTATAATTCTGTTCCAGTATATTTTTTTCTTTTTCACCCTTCTGACAGGCTTTCGTCCGTAGATCTGTTCAAACTCCTCATCTGAAAGTGTATTCATTAGATCAAAGCTCCTGTAAAAAATTTATCCATTTTAATTATACCACACGCTCAACGTTATTTCAAGACTGTTTGTTACCTTATTGTAAGAATTTCGTTACTTTTAACGATTTTGCATATCACAGGGCTATTAATATACGCTATCTGCACAATAAAAAAGGGTAAGCAAAGACTGACACAGCCTTTGTTTACCCCATTAAGCTCTTATTTTATTCCACCAATGTTCTCTCGTCACAATATTCGCAAACAAGCGTTGTGCCGTCGCCTTTGAACCAATGTGGCAGATACTTTTCGTGGTGAGTGATACAGTTAGAATTTGAACAATCAATGTGCTTATGCACTCTGCCCTTCATAAGCGGCTGCGAAGCACCATCGCCGTTTATAACTGTAAGAATGAGTGCCATTCTGATATACATACCGTATTTTGCCTGCTTGAAATACATTGCTCTCGGGTCGTCGTCCACCTCGATAGCTATCTCATTGACTCTTGGCAGAGGGTGAAGCACGATAAGGTCAGGCTTTCCCATTGAAAGCTTTCTTGTATCGAGTATGTAATTTCCGCTCTGAGCATGATACTCCTCCTCAGAAGCAAAACGCTCTTTCTGTATTCTTGTCATATATAGCACGTCAAGCTCACCGATAACCTCTTCAAGGTCGGTAACTTCTTTGTACTCCATGCCTGCCGCTTCAAGGATATCCTTTACATACACAGGCAAAGCAAGCTCAGAAGTTGAAACTAATATGAACTTATTGTTTGGAAAACATACCATTGCTTTAATAAGGGAATGGACTGTTCTGCCGTTTTTAAGGTCACCGCAGAAGCCTATGGTCAGGTTATCAAGTCTGCCCTTTTCTTCTCTAAGTGTAAGCAGGTCTGTAAGTGTCTGTGTTGGGTGGAGGTGTCCACCGTCGCCTGCGTTGATAACAGGGCAATCAGCAGTGAGTGCCGCAGCCTTTACCGATCCAGCGGTAGGGTGACGCATTACCATGATATCAGCATAGCCGGAAACTATCTTTGTGGTATCCTTGATATTCTCTCCCTTTGCAACAGAAGAAGTGGCAGGATTGTCAAAGCCTATTATCGTTCCCCCAAGGCGGAGCATAGCGGTCTGGAAAGACATCTGCGTTCTTGTTGACGGCTCATAGAAAAGAGTACCCATTATCTTGCCCTTGCAAGCCTCGCTGTAGGCGGCAGGATCCTGAACTATCTTATGACCGAGGTCAAGAAGTTTCAGCCACCAAGATACGGGATAGTCATTAAGATCAATAAGATCAAGTCTGTTTTTTTGCTCACTCACATCAAACACCCTCTCAAATATTCAGACATACATTATGCCGCACATTCCTTGTACGGCATTTTCTTTATTATATCACACCTGTTCCATTTTTTCAAGTACATAGCCCATATTATTTAAGCAGGTCAAAATTTGTTTCATCTGCAAACTGGTCGCAGTCATACATAAATAATATCTGGTCATATGCACTCGTATCTGCCACGTCAGAAAGTGTCTTGCCCTCCTCTTTGAGCTTGTCAGGGTCTACCAAGGTTATCTCGCTGTAGTGTGGGGTAAGAAACGGCACAAGGGTATTGGCATAGCTTCCTTTGATGATAAGAAGCTTTGGTGCGTCCTCTGCAGTTGTCTTGACCGTTGCCTTAGTAAAGTTGTCACCTTGCAGGAAGATAGCCGTTTTATCTGCTGTTTTCAGTGCAGATCTAAAATAAACAGATTTTGAGGTAAGCACCTGATCTTCTCTGTAAAGCTCCACAGAATCCACAGTGGTCTTATACTTTGAACGGAAGATGTTCACTCTGTCTGCGCCTATGCTGTTATAGCAAAGTTCACTGTAAAGTCCCCCATAATAAGAATTTGAGGTATATTCTTGATCGTAATTGGACAGAACGACCGGCTCAAAACCCAGCTCTTTTATACCGTCTGCATAGGCAAAATACGCCCCGAAGGAAGTCCACTTTCTATCTGTACGATAGTAAACGTAATTATTTCTTGCAGAATACATAGGAAAAAACGTATCTATGGTGTCTATCCTGCTGTCTAGGTCATAATAGATATTATCTATCATTTCACGCTGGTCTGTGTTTGAAGTATAAGCAGGCAGCTTAGCAGAATAGATACCTGCGGCAGTCGGAGCTAACATAACATATACAGGTGTATCTGTGTTTTCTGAAAAATCATTTATCTGCGAGATATTTTTATCAAGCCTGTCCTTATCAAAATCTGTGATCTCTACAAGACGATTTTTAAGGATATAGATATTATCAAAATTTTTCTTACCAGTCATCACAAACATGGTCGTTCTGAGCGACTTCCAATTTGAGCTTAGAGGAAAATTACTGCTAACATAGGTCTGAACGTTATGTCTTATATCTGAACTGTCTGCCTTTTCACTTTCAGATCCATGTCTGCCCATCACGAGAGTATATGCCGCAAACATTATGACTATTACAAAAAATGCGCTTACTGCGATATAATCAGCAGCCTTTTTCATTAATGTTCACTCCTCCCATTTTATCTCACAAACAAATTCATAGACGAATTACCTCCGCCCACAAGAAACGCTGTACTGATAAGCAGAAATCCTATAGTGAGCATTGGCTCGATTATGTAAACTATATTAGTATTGAGCTGCATTATCCTGCGTTTGAGATATCTGCCGATACCTGTTGCAAAAAAGCCGCAGATAAGATACATCACAACTCCTGTTTTTATCACATACGATGCAAGAACATCTCCTGCAAAGCTTCCACCGCCGAGCATTGCGGCAACATATCCGCAGGCTGAAGGCAGGCTGTCTATCGCAAGAAACGGCAGACCTATAAGAAACAGAACATTCATCACCGCACATCTTACCCCTGTCGGCACAGCCGCAAGAATATTTTTCAAGAGATATTCTATGCCAAGCATAACACAAATAAACGCTGCCCACAGCATTGTGTGTCTGCCGTAGCCATACCAAACCGAGCCTGCAAGCACAGACAGTATCAATGCCCAAAGGCAAACGCTGTCTTTATTTCTACATATAGGTCTGTAGAAATAATCTCTCACCCAACTATAAAAGGTGCAGGCAAATCGTTTTATAAGCTCATTGAAGCCTGCTGACATAAACGGCAGATCAAAGTTATCAGGAAGTTCAAAGCCGAGCATTGAACCAATACCCTGTGCAATATGCGAATAAGCTCTAAGCTCATAGTAGAACGCAAAGGAGAAAGCTATTATCCCAAGCCATGCACAAGCGGCGGAGAGCGAATCTGCACTTACTCCCCTTATGTGCTGCCACATCTCGTACATAGGATCTGACAGAAAAAGCTTCTCAGCAAAGCCTATAAGCATAAGCTTTATGCCCTCTGCAAGCTTTCCAGAGGTTATGACAGGTTTTCTAAGCTGTTCGCTCATATCCGAAAATCTGAGTATCGGTCCACAGCTAAAGCATGGGAAAAAGCATATATATTGAGATACCAAAAGAAAATTCTTCTCAGGCTCTATTTCTTTCCTATAAATATCCATGCAGTAGGAAATGCCATGGAGAGTGAAAATGCCTGCTCCCCACACTGGGAAAAGCTTTAGCATTGCGCCTTTGCCTGTGAATATAGATGTCACGTCATAGCTGCTGTGACCGCTTCTTATGAATACAAGAAGCACTGCCATATTTACTACCACCGATAATATGAGCCATAGCCTTTTAAGTCCTTTTTTGTCTGCAAAGCGGTGGATAAGCCTGCCGCAAAAGTATGATACAACAGCACACACCGCCATTGGTATTATCTCCCAAATGGACACCCACAGACACAGCACAACTGTTCCAAGCAGGAACACGGCTTTTCTGAAACGCACCCCTGACAAAGCGTATACTCCCATAAAAACAGGAAGAAAGAAATATAAAAATTCAAGACTAACCAACGCTATTCTCCTTGTCTTTATTGTTTTCTGAGGTCAAATTCTCTATGAGTGCTTGCAAGCTTTCTTTATCGAGCATTGTGTTTACCACTTCAAGCAATGCGTTTGCAGTGAGCTTTTTGGGCAGCGACAGCTTTTCGCACACAAGCTGTCTGAGCCTGCTGCTGTCGGGTCTGCCGCTTAGACCTAGCTCATAAAAGTCAAGCTTGGTCATGAGTTCTCTGTCTGCGACCTTTTCGCCTATAATGCCTGCTTTTTCAAAGGCTTCCCTGATAATATCCGCAGGAACGCCCTCGACCCCTAACAAGCCCTCTTTTGACGGCTCTGTTTTGCGCTTTTCTTTGCCGAATATCTCAGGAACATACACGTTCACGATATCGCCTTTGGGGACGATACCCTTTATATGCCCTCTTATGCGAAAGCCTGCTGTGTCAGAGTCTGTAAGAATTGCTATTCCGCCATGCTGAGCATAGTATCTTATAAGCGCTGCCTTGTCAGGGTCTTTATAGATACGAAAGCCGTTAGTGACGATTATAACGCCGTCAACTATGGACGAAAGCTTTATCTTATCATATTTTCCCTCAACGATTATTGCCCTTGATATTTTAAGTTTTTCCATTTACTAACACCTTAACGCCATTGACCTTGCAAGCCCCTGCTCAAGGGTGAGCATATCTCCGTCTTTTCCCCGTGACCTTGTTTTGAGCATAAGGTCAGTTTCAGAAAGTATCTCAAGCGTTTTTCTTATACGCTCCGCCGAGATATTTCCGCACTCGGAATAGGCGTTTTTTACTGCAAACTCTCTGTTTTTCGCATAGGAAAAATCTTTAGCCACGTCTGCAACGCTCCTGCCAGAGGAACGTGCAAGCTTCGCCCTATAGATATCCGCAAGGGAAAAGCCGATTATTCCTATGATAGCATATGGTTCATAATTCTGCACATCGAGTTCACGCAAACGTGTGAAGACCATTGCCGCATTGCCTCTGAGGATATTTATTGCAAGAGAATATCCGTCCGACTCGATACGCCTGATACAAAGCAAGTCGATATCCTCTCTTGTTACCTCCCTGCCCTCTGCATAAGCCGAAAGCTTTTCAAGCTCCTTGCTGATAAATGCAGTGTCGCACAAACAGAGGTTTGCAAGATACTCTGCGTTGCTTTTTGTTATGGTACAGCCGCTTTTTGCAAGATAGGTGGATATAGACTTTCCAAGGTCGGAAGCCCTTTTGTATTCAAAGTTGCAGACAGTGCCGTGCTTTTCGCAGAAATCTGCAAAGCGCTTGTTTTTGTCTGTAAGATACTTTTTGTTCTTGAAAAGGTCAACTCCAGTGGCATAGATTATCACTGTGGTGGTTTCGCCAAGAGAGCCTAGGATCTTTTTCAGGTCGTCCAGATCGTCCTTAGTCACTGCGTCTATATTAAGGTCGTTTATAGTCACCACCACACGTTCAGCCATAAAAGGCAGAGCTTCGCAAGCGTCTGTAAGCATTGGAAAATCAAGATTTTTGCCGTCAAGCTTATGAAAGTTCATGACCTGAGCGTCAGCAGGGCAAAGCTTGTTCACAAGCCTTTTTGTAAAGCTTTCAAGTGCCGCTGTATCATGTCCGTAAAAATAATAAAGGCTGTCGATATCATTCTCTCTTATCGTTTTACCAAGAGCCGAAGCCGTAAGCAAAGCCATAGTCCGTCCTCCTTATCTGCGAATTTTTCATATCTATCATCAATGGGTATTCTTCATCTGTTGTGTCAAGGTTCCTGCCGTTTATGGTGACAGAACCTTTTTCTATAGTGACCACACAGCCCTCGGTGGTAATTTTATAGCCGTCCTCCAGTGCTTCTATCTTAACACCGTTCCAATCAAGCTGTGCGCCTGTCATGAACGGCAATTCGCTGTTATTATCAGGCTCACCATTTATATAAAATCTGTCAGGTCGTATAGTCATCTGCTCGTTATATTTCGTTATAGTGTAATACTGTTCGCTTTCTATAAATGCGCCTTTTAGCTCTTTTATGCCATAAAGCTCCAAAAAGCTTTCCATACCGCTGTTGAGCTTGCCCCTACTGCCGATATCGAAAACCATACCTTTTGTTTTATCATACAGCACAGCCTGCACTGCATTTCCTTTTGGCATTACAACTATCTTTACCGAGCCTCCAAAAGCAAGAGAAAAATTATACACTGCTGTCCAACATACAAGCATTAGAGCAGTGCAAAAAGCCCCAAGCTTTACTGACTTTCTCAGGAACATGACCGCCACAGGCACAAGGCAGGTAACGAGCATTACAAGACCAAGTGGTCTTACTCCACGAGGAAGATAGGCAAAGCTGAATTTTGAAAACAGCTCAGCAAGAAACAGAACGACTTTCAGAAGATACTTTACCACCGTCAGCACAGGATAGGCTATTATTGCCGCACCGCCTGTTACCGCAGTTATTACTGTCAGACCCAGAGCAAGGGTACAGACAGGCACCAGCAGGATATTTGATAGTGGTGCAACAAGAGATATCTCGCTGAAAAATATAAGCTGAACAGGCATTGTACAAAGAAGTATCGTCACCGCTGTGACTATTTCACACTCAATGTTGCCAAGAATATCCCTGCGCTTTACCATTGTCACCGCTTTCGGGCATACAACGCTTATAACAAACGCAGCTGTGAATGACAGCAGAAACGAGCAGTCCGCCGCCGCATAGGGCGAAAGAGTGAGTATTACAACAGCGCAAAGGCAGAGAGTATTTGCTGGGTCTGGTCTGCGGTAAAGGAGCGGTGCGGCAGTGACCAAGGTCAGCATAACAGCCGCCCTCACAACGGATACTGAAAATCCTGCAAAGACCGCAAACGCCCACATTGCCACAGTTTGGACGGCGAATATCACACGCTTATCCTTGCTTAGTTTCTGCATGAGCCAGCCTATCATGGCACTTATTATGACCACATGAGTTCCCGACACGGAAAATATATGACCTATGCCACTACGATAGACCGTGAGCTTCGTTTGCTTTGAAAGCTCAGTTTTATCTCCGCAGAGCATTGCAGCGGCAAAACCGCCCTCATCTCCGCCTATGATATCGTTTATCAACATGAACATCTTGTCACGATAGTGCATTATACTGCGTAAAATGGTGTTTCCGCCGCCTGTGACTTCTATGCTTTCAGCGGTCGAGCCTTGGAGAAAAACGCCTTTAGGCCGGTCATACTGCTCTGATTTGAAATTGATGCTGTCTTTTATCCTGCTGACCTTTACTGTCGCCACGATATTGTCATAGTAATCATATTCAATGTCATCTGCATAAAAGGTCAGCCTGCCTTTTATTCCCCCAATGGTACCATTGACACTTAGTCGACAGGTGTCAGAGCCTATATAGCTTATGTCGGTTATCTCGCCTTTAACTGTGACGGTCTTTCCGTCTAAAGCTGTCAGTTTATCATAGAAAATGTGAGTATAAGCGGTATTGACTCCCACCGCTATCAGGAACGAAACAAAGCAGAGAGCTATATGCTTTCGGTATCTCTTAAAAAGCGCAAAGGCTGTAATGGCTACACACGCTGACGCAAGTGCGAAAACTGCGTTGTTCCTGCCCCAGCCAATGGTACAGAGAAAAAGTCCTGCAAAATACGAAAAGCCGATATAACAGCTTTTTCTCACCACTGCCGCCGTCCCCCTTAAAACTAAGGGCGGATAAGAAATTTACCCGCCCGTTTGATTTCTTTAACCGGCTGGCCAAGCAAGTGGTCTGCCTGCAAGAAGATGAAAATGAATGTGGAAAACACTCTGTCCTGCCTGCTCGCCGCAGTTGGAAACAACTCTGAAGCCGTCCTTAAGGTCGAGGTCTTTGGCAAGCTTTGCGATAACTTCATAGATATGTGCGATAACTGCACTGTTCTCAGGGGTTATCTCATCAAGCTTTGAAATATGCTGCTTAGGGATAACAAGATAATGAATCGGAGCTGTAGGAGCAATGTCCTCAAAAACGTATGTCAGCTCGTCCTCGTATATTTTCTTTGAAGGTATTTCCCCGGAAATAATTTTACAAAAAAGACAATCTTCCATTTATCTCTCCGCCTTTCAAAAAGGGGTAGGCTGCACAGCATTTTGCACAGCCTTTGCCCATATTATTTTACAAATTCGCCAACTATTTCGTTTACCTTGTCAAGTGCCTCGTCGATCTTGAATCTGTCGCCGATACCAGCCATAGCAGAGTCAGGACGTCCGCCGCCCTTACCGCCTGTAAGTGCTGCTACCTTGCCTGCTATCTTGCCTGCGTGTGCACCCTTTGCAACAGCATTCTTGCCGCAAACTACAACAAGGTTTGCCTTTTCACCGTCAACGCCTGCAACAACTGCAACCGCGTCAGCTTCTCTTGCTTTAAGCTCGTCGCCCATCTTTCTGAGCATATCAGGTCTTGTATTTGTGAGCATTGCAGTAACTACCTTAACACCGTTGACCTCATACGGATTATCGAACAGCGACTTTGTTTTGAGATTTGTTATCTCAGCCTGCAAAGCGTCTCTTTCCTTTTCAAGATCCTTGACTTCCTGCATGATAGTGTGACATCTCTTTACAATATCCAGTGGATTTGCAAGCTTAAGGCTTTCAGCCGCCTGCTGGATAGTTGCAGCTCTTTCCTCAACAAGCTCCAGAACGCCTCTGCCTGTTACGGCTTCGATACGTCTTACGCCTGATGCTACAGAGCTTTCGGAGATTATCTTGAACAGACCTATTCTTGAAGTATTGTCAAGATGTGTACCGCCACAGAACTCGATAGAAGCTGTTTCGTCACCGTCACCCATTGTTACTACCCTTACAGTTTCACCATATTTCTCGCCGAACAGAGCCATAGCGCCAAGCTTCTGAGCTTCTGCGATAGGCATTTCTTCCATTTTTATATCAAGAGCTTCAAGGATATACTTGTTTACAAGTGCTTCGACCTTGAGCTTCTCCTCTGCTGTCATTGCGTTGAAGTGAGAGAAGTCAAATCTAAGTCTGTGAGCGTCAACGAGCTGACCTGCCTGATGAACGTGTTCACCGAGAACTTTTCTCAGTGCAGCCTGAAGCAGATGTGCGCAGCTATGGTTTCTCATAACAGCATAACGTGTCTTTCTGTCAACAGTGAAGTGAGCCTTCTGACCTACAGCTATCTCGCCCTCTTCAACAACTGCCTTATGAGCGAACTTGCCTGCAACGACCTTCTGTGTGTCAACGACTCTGCACTTACCGCTTTCTGTAACGATAGTACCGATATCGCCCACCTGTCCGCCGCTCTCTGCATAGAATGGCGTCTGTGAAGATACGATATATACTTCATCGCCAGCCTTTGCGTTTTCGATAAGCTCATCATCAGTTGTGATGAATGATATCTCGCTGTCGCCCTCGAGCTTGTCATAGCCAATGAACTCTGTGTGGAAATCCTTGTCTATCTTATGGAAAACAGTTTCGTCTGCACCCATATACTTTGTTGCAGCGTGAGCGTTCTTGGCTGTTTCTCTCTGCTTTGCATAGCACTCAGCAAAGCCCTCCTCATCACAGGTCATGCCCTTTTCTTCAAGGATTTCTCTTGTAAGGTCGATAGGGAAACCGTATGTGTCGGAAAGCTTGAAGCAACTCTCACCGTCAAGCTCCGTCTTGCCGTCTTTCTGCATCTGTGCGATAAGATCGTCAAGTATCTTCATACCTCTGTCGATAGTGGCATTAAAGTTCTGCTCCTCAGTTGTGAGCACCTTTACGATATAGTCATACTTTTCTTCAAGCTCGTTATACTCACACTTGTTGCAGTCAACAACAGTTTTTACAAGGTCTTTGAGGAAAAGTCCGTTTATGCCGAGAAGCTTTCCGTGACGAACGGCTCTTCTGAGCAAACGTCTCATAACGTATCCTCTGCCTTCGTTTGACGGCAAAATTCCGTCTGACGCCATGAATGTTACAGAACGGATATGGTCTGTGATAACTCTGATAGAAACGTCCTTTTTGTACTCCTTGCCGTACTCACAGCCTGCTATCTTACAAACATGATCTCTGATAGCCTTTACTGTATCAACGTCAAAGATAGAGTCAACGTCCTGCATGATAGAAGCAAGCCTTTCAAGACCCATACCTGTGTCGATATTTTTCTGCTTAAGTGGAGTATAAGTGCCGTCCTCATGTCTTTCAAACTGTGTGAACACAAGGTTCCAGAACTCCATGTATCTGTCGCAGTCGCAGCCGACTTTACAGTCAGGCTTGCCACAGCCATATTTCTCTCCTCTGTCGAAATAGATCTCAGAGCATGGACCGCAAGGACCGTCTGTTCCAGCCTCCCAGAAGTTATCTTCCTTGCCCATTCTTACGATATGATCCATTGGAACGCCAGCGTCTTCATGCCATATCTTTTCAGCCTCGTCATCGTCCTCGTAAACAGAGATATAAAGTCTATCCTTTGGCAGCTTGAGTACCTGTGTAACATACTCCCAAGCCCATGCAATGGCTTCCTTCTTGAAGTAATCGCCGAATGAGAAGTTGCCAAGCATTTCAAAATATGTGCCATGTCTTGCCGTCTTACCAACATTTTCGATATCGCCGGTTCTGATACACTTCTGACAAGTTGTCATTCTTGTTCTCGGAGGTGTTTCCTGACCTGTGAAGTAAGGCTTCAGAGGTGCCATACCTGCAACGATAAGCAGCAGGCTGTTATCGTTCTGAGGTACGAGAGGGTAGCTCTTGTGTCTCAAGCAACCCTTGCTCTCAAAAAATTTCAGATAAGATTCACGCAGTTCGTTAAGTCCTGTCCATTCCATAAATTCAGATCCTTCCAAATGAAATTATTCGCAAAATAAAAAAACGGCTCGTCCCTAAACATGGGACGAAACCGACAGTTCCGTGTTACCACCCAAATTGCCGAACTCATCGCCCGACCACTCGAAGCCCTTTAACGCAGAGCATACGTTGCTGTTTTCAGCACCGCTCAGGTTAGCCACCGAACTTGCCGCAAAGGCTTTCACCCACCGCCTTTTCTCTTTACCGACACTGTTTCGGATAATTCCGTCACCGCATTTTGCATATATTGATATTATAAAGCATAACCAGACGATTGTCAAGCACTTTTTTATTAATAAAATATCCATTGCTAAAAGCAGAGGGAAATGCTATAATGTTCAGGGTGATTTATATGTATGTTTGTCCGATATGCAAAAAACGGCTCAGAAAGCTTGACAACGTATGGCACTGTCAGAACGGTCACAGCTTTGATATTGCGAGAAAAGGATATGTAAATCTGCTTACCACAAAGGGCAGAAACCCTAAGAACGCAGGGGATAATGCGGAAATGGTAAAGGCGAGAACGGATTTCCTCGACCGTGACTATTATCTGCCGCTTGCGAAGAAAACGGCTGAGGTAATGGGCGGTCTGCTTGAAAATGTGAAACAGCCTTATATTATCGACAGCGGCTGCGGTGAGGGTTTTTACACTGTGAACTATGCCAAGGCACTGCCAAAAGCGAAGTTTTACGGCATTGACATATCAAAGGCGGCAGTTGCCCACTGCATGACGAGGATACATTGCGAAAATATCACAAATTGCGAATTTGCAGTGGCGTCGTCATTTCAGCTTCCGTTTATAGACAAATTTGCTGACCTTATCGTATGCACATTTGCACCTGTTTCAAATGACGAATACGCAAGGGTACTGAAAGACGGCGGAAAGCTTGTGGTAGTTTCTCCATCCACAAGACATCTGTTTGAGCTTAAAGAAGTGCTTTATGAGAAGCCTTACGAAAACAAGCCCAATGTATATGGACTTAATAAATTTGACGAGTCAGAGGAGATGATTTTTGAATATCCTGTGGTGCTTGAAAGTCAGGAGGATATTTTCAATCTTTTTACAATGACTCCGTATTACTACAAAACATCTGCCGAGGCGGTGGAGAAGCTTAAAAAGGTGAACAGGCTTGAACTTACCTGTGGCTTTTCTATCAGGACATTTACGAAAAAGAGAGGTTTTTGATACATGAATAAAGATATTTTCTGCAAAGGATATACTTGGGGATTTTTCTCCAAGAGAGGTGATTTTCAGACGGAAGCGGCAGAAAAGTCAATGGAAAGGCTTGCTTCAAACGGCTTGAACTGGATATGTATCCCTGCAAACGCATTGCAGGAGAGCTTTGCAAGCACAAGAGTTTTCAGTGATTATGAGAGAACACAATCTGACGAAGACATTGCCTTCGCTATAAAAAAAGCAAAGTCACTGGGACTTAAAGTCTGCCTTAAGCCTATGGTGGATTGCCTTGACCGCTCATGGCGTGCAAGGATAGACTTTCCGCCTGAGAACCCTGAATATTGGGACAAGTGGTTCAAGTCATACACAGCTTTTATGCTCCACTATGCAAAGCTTGCAGAAAAGCTCGGCTGTGAAATGCTCTGCACAGGCTGTGAAATGGCAGGAATGGACAAGCAGTCTGACAGATGCAGAAAGCTTATTGCACAGGTGAGAGAGGTCTACAGCGGCGTTGTTATGCACAACATCAATCACGGCGATGAACAGCGTTTCGATTGGCTCAGCGACGTGGATATCATTGGCATCTCAGGCTACTACCCTGTTACAGACGGTGTGAACAGGGACAAGAAACATATGCTCAGTCGCTGGAACGAAGTTGTCGGCTCCCTTGAAAAAGCTCACAAGCATTTCAACAAGCCTATAATGTTCGCTGAGATAGGCGTGCGAAACGAGGAGGGTTGCACGCAGTACCCTTGGGATTTCCATGACAGGCTCGACAAACCACTTGACGAGCAGGAGCAGGCAGATTTCTACGACACTGCAATGGAAGCAACTTGGGATCTGGATTGGTTCTGCGGCTATTTCTGGTGGGATTGGAAAGCTATCCTGCCGCCGATAGAGAAAGCCAAAGAGAACCGTGACTTCACAGTTTACGGCAAGCTTGGCGAAGAAGTGCTGAAAAAGTGGTACACAAAAGATTGATATGTACAAAAATACGGACTGTTTATCATTGGATAGGCAGTCCATTTTTTTATATGCGTTGGTGAATGACGGGCGAATGTAAGCGTGTCGCCGTCCCCTATATTTACAATTTTTGCGTAGGGGCGACCTGAGGTCTCCAGTTAATTATATTTTTACATACTGAGCAGTACAAATAATTGTACTCTTATCCAACCGCCGCAGGTATTTTTTCTTTCCCTCGTTTAACAATGACAGGGTATTCCTTGAAGATATGCTTTCGTATAAAATTATCCGCAAGCACACCAATATAGGATAACCCAAACCACACAAAAGCAAATGGCAGGCATATCTGTCCGTCAAAATTCAGCGGCACTTCCTCATAGCTCCATATGCCCATGCCGAGATAGCGGTTGAGATACTCCCCTGCAAGAAATTCTATGGCAGTAATAAATGCTGCCGACACTGCAAGCACAGACAGCAGGCTCACTCCTCGCCTGCGCTCGCCATTCATGATATGGATAACCAGCATTGAAGTTCCCCCAAGCACCCCCATTGTGATATGAGAATATCCCCTGTTAAGTATTTCCATGAAGCCGTAGCATATTGCGCCCACTGAAAAAAGCGTAAGTATCTTATACATCTTTGCCGCCACATTCTCACCGCCCTGTTTTTTATCGACCTAATATTAAAATGTACAGAAATCAGTGATTTAAAACCTTGAAGACAAAATAAATTTATGGCAATTTTAAGTTACAAAAAAACGGACAATCAAAGCTGTCCGTTTTTTTGTACTAATATGATATTTTATACCTGCCAGCTGTTAAGATACTTTTCCTGCTCAGGAGTGAGCTTATCTATCTCAAGCTCCCAGAATTTAAGCTTTCTGTTTGCAACTTCCTTGTCTATCTCATCAGGAACATAAACTATCTTGTCTGTAAGCTTGTCTTTGTTTTTAACAAGATAAGCCGCAGAAAGGGCTTGGATAGCAAAGGACATATCCATTATCTCGGCAGGGTGACCGTCGCCTGCGGCAAGGTTTACAAGTCTGCCCTCGCCGATAACATACAACCAATTACCGTTTGGAAGCTTATAACCGTCAATATTGTTTCTTGCAAGCTTGCTTTCAACGGACAGCTTTTTAAGTCCAGCCACGTCTACCTCGCAATCAAAGTGACCTGCGTTACAGAGTATAGCACCATCTTTCATGTTCATGAAAGCTTTCTCAGTAATAACGTCCTTACAGCCTGTTACAGTAACAAAGAAGTCGCCCACCTTAGCGGCGTCAACCATTTTCATTACCTTGAAGCCGTCCATAACAGCCTCCATAGCCTTTATTGGGTCGACTTCGCAGACGATAACGCTTGCACCAAGACCCTTTGCTCTCATTGCAACACCCTTGCCACACCAGCCGTAGCCTGCAACAACAACGTTCTTGCCTGCTACGATAAGGTTAGTTGTTCTGTTTATTCCGTCCCATACAGACTGACCTGTGCCGTATCTGTTATCAAAAAGATACTTGCACTTTGCATTGTTTACAAGCATCATAGGGAATTTGAGCTGACCGTCCTTGTTCATTGCAATAAGACGGATAATGCCCGTAGTAGTTTCCTCACAACCACCGATAACGTTCGGTATCAGCTCAGGGTATTCATTGTGGATAAGGTTTACAAGGTCGCCGCCGTCGTCGATAATGATGTTTGGACCTACCTTGACTACCTCGGATATATGTCTGTGATACTCTTCGTCAGTTGCACCATGCCATGCAAAAACATTCAGACCGTCATGCACAAGACCTGCCGCAACATCGTCCTGAGTAGACAGCGGATTGCTTCCTGTGATGTACATTTCAGCACCGCCTGCTGCAAGGACTTTGCAAAGATAAGCGGTCTTAGCTTCAAGGTGGATAGAAAGTGCAACTTTCAGCCCCTTAAAAGGCTGATCTCTCTTGAAATCTTCCTCGACGCTTCTGAGCAATGACATATTCTGTCTTACCCATTCTATCTTTCTTTTACCGCTTTCCCACAAGCTTTCATCTCTTATTTCGCTCATTTTATCAATTCCTTTCGGTTTATTATTCGATCCATATAATAATTATACCCTATTTCTCCCCATTTGGCAAGAGGTCAAAAGCAATTCATTATACTTCGCAAATTTACAGCACGTTCATAAAATTAAATTAAACAATTTCTTGACAAAAAAACAAGGTAAGCGTATAATAATATTATGTGTGCGAATAGTAAAAACGTGCATAAATCATGATTTTTAAGGAGTGTGTACAAATGGACGACGCCAGTCAGAATACGATCGCCCCTCGATTGCAGAGCGGCTCGCCCGTTTGTGGCAGCCTTTTTGTGATCTAAATATCAATTTTAATTGAATAGGACGATCTGTGTTTTGGTAGATCCTTATATTTGTACAGAGTTGGTATAAGTACAATTATTTGTACTGTTGTGCTTATTGCCGCTGCTGTTAGGGGGAAACATTATGTTTAACACAGTATTGGAGTTGCTCAAAAGCAGAAACTACAAGGCTATCCGTGAAATATTTATGGATATGAACGAAGCCGACGTGGCTGCTCTTTTGCAGCAGTTTTATGACGATCACGAGGTCGAGAAATACGAGCTTCCGTTGCTGTTCCGTCTTTTGAACAAGGACGTTGCGGCTGACGTTTTCGCTTATATGGACAGCGATACACAAATGATGCTTATCAATGCCTTTACGGATAAGGAGCTTCAAGAGATCGTTGACGACCTTTATCTTGATGATACGGTAGATATTATCGAGGAAATGCCTGCAAATGTTGTTGCAAGGATAATCAAGTCTGCTGACGCAGAAACGAGAAAGCAGATAAATCAGATACTCAAATATCCTAAAGACAGTGCAGGCTCTATTATGACCACCGAGTACGTTTATCTTCACAGAAGCTACACCGCCAAGGAAGCACTGGATTGGATAAGACACGTTGGTATGGTCAAGGAAACTGTAAATACACTTTATGTCACTGAGAGCAGAAAGCTCGTGGGCGTGCTTTCACTGCTTGATATCGTAACTGCTGATGATAACGATAAAATAGAGGACATAATGGAGGACAACGTTATTTCCGTTGATACCCTTGAGGATAAAGAGTATGTTGCTTCCATGTTCTCAAAATATGACTTTCTTTCTCTGCCTGTTGTTGACAGAGAAAACCGCATGGTTGGTATCGTTACATTTGACGACGCTATGGACGTTATTGAGGAGGAGACCACTGAGGACTTCTCGAAAATGGCTGCCGTTGCGCCAAGTGACGATTCATATTTCAAGACCTCTGTTTTCACTCATGCGAAAAACAGAATAGCATGGCTTTTGATACTTATGCTGTCGGCTACCCTTACGGGTGCTATCGTAAACAAATATCAGTCTGCTTTTGCGGCTGTCCCTGTTTTGGTATCGTTCCTGTCAATGCTTAGTGGCACAGGCGGAAACTGCGGTTCTCAGACCTCGACCCTTGTTATAAGAGGCATGGCGCTTGGTGAGATAAGAATGAAAGACTTTTTCAAGGTCATGTGGAAAGAGTTCAGAGTTGCGCTTCTTTGCAGCGTTATCCTTGCTATAGTCAATGCTATAAGAATAGTTCTGGTGTATCACGGTGACACATCTGTGGATTGCTACAAGCTTGCATTCACGGTAAGTATGGCTATCATGGCAACTGTTGTGCTTTCAAAGCTCATCGCTTGTATGCTGCCTATGGCTGCCAAGAAGCTTCATCTTGACCCTGCTATCATGGCTGCCCCGCTTATCACCACTATCGTTGACACTTGCTCAACACTGATATTCTTCACATTGGCTACTATCGTATTTGATATAAAATAGAAAAAATATGGCGGTTATCTCCTTTCAGGCTATCTTCTGCAAAGGTGCGGCCGCCCGTTTTATGGATAAAAATAAATTGGATTTTGATTTGAAAGGAAATAGTTATGGCTCAGAATTATGACGTAGTTGTTGTCGGTGCAGGTGCAGCCGGCGTATTCATGGCATACGAATTTGTCAAGCTTGACAAAAACATAAAAGTTTGCATTATTGATCAGGGCGGACCTGTCAGCAAGCGTAAGTGTCCTATAGATGGCAAAAAAGTTAAGTCCTGCATTCACTGCAAGGTATGCTCCATTATGCACGGCTTCGGCGGTGCAGGCGGAATGTCGGACGGCAAATATAACATCACAAACAATTTCGGCGGTGACCTTTACACATTTACCGGCAAGGAAAAGGCCATCGAGCTTATGCAGTATGTTGACAAGATAAACCTTGAAATGGGCGGTCAGGACGCTAAGCTTTACTCCACAACTTCTTCCGACATCAAAGCAATGGCTCTGAAATATGACCTCCACCTCCTTGACGCTCAGGTAAGACACCTTGGCACTGACAGAAATATGCAGATACTCCAGAACATCTATGACTTTGTCAAGGACAAGATAGACATAAAATTTTATGAAAGTGTTCAGGGTATAACAGGCAAGGAGAACGACTTCACTGTTATCACAGACAAGGACGAGTATCACTGCTCAAACGCTGTTGTTGCGGCAGGCAGAAGCGGTTCAAAATGGATTTCTGAGATATGTGACAACTTTGGTATCAAAAGACGTTCAAACAGAGTTGATATCGGCGTTCGTGTTGAGATACCTGCGGCTGTTTTTGAGCATATCACAAGCAAGGTATACGAAAGCAAGATAGTTTACCGTACAAAGAAATACGGCGACCTTGTAAGAACATTCTGCATGAATCCATACGGTGAAGTAGTTACTGAGAACACAAACGGCATCATCACAGTAAACGGACACAGCTATGCTGACCCTGCGCTGAGAACTGAGAACACAAACTTCGCTCTGCTGGTATCCAACACATTCTCTGAGCCTTTCAAGGACTCAAACGCATACGGTGAGTCTATCGCAAGGCTGTCTAATATGCTTGGCGGTGGAGTGCTTGTTCAGCGTTTCGGTGATCTTGTTGCAGGCAGACGTACAAATGAACACCGCTTTGGTCAGACGTTCCTTAACCCTACTCTCAAGGCTACTCCGGGCGACCTGAGCCTTGTTATCCCAAAGCGACAGCTTGACGATATTATCGAAATGATATACGCTCTGGATAAGATAGCACCCGGTATGGCGAATATCGACACGCTTCTTTACGGCGTCGAGGTCAAGTTCTACAATTCAAGAGTTGACGTTGACGAGAACCTTGAAACCGCTGTCAAAGGTCTTTACGTCCTTGGCGACGGCTCAGGCGTTACGCACTCTCTGTCGCAGGCTTCTGCATCAGGAGTATTTGCCGCAAGGACTATTTCAGAAAAATTCAACTGATTTAATATATACAAAAGCCGCACAGCCAAAAAGCAATGCGGCTTTATTTTTTTTATGCCTTACTCTTCAAGAAGCTTTATATATCCCTTAATGATATCAACGCACTTGTCATAGCTCATGTCGCTGGTATCAAGACACAGATTGTAGTTTTTCGCATTTGTCCAATCCCTGCCTGTGTAGTGACGATAATAATCGCTTCTCTCCTTGTCTGTCTTTTCGATTATCTTGACAGCCTCTTTTACAGAAACACCATACAGATCGACGATATTCTTGACCGCAGTTTCCATATCAGAATATATGAAAACCTTAAGCACGTCTTTTCTGTCACGGAGGATATAGTCAGCACATCTGCCAACTATTACCGCAGGCTCTCTGTCTGCAAGCTGCTTTATTATCTTCGCCTGATAATTGAAAAGATTCCTGTCAGAAGTAAAGTCGTGATCATCAGGGTCAAGAAGCTCACCCTTGTAAACTCCGCCCTTTCTTAGAAAAGAACCTTTCAGTTTTTCATCAACAAGCCCGAAAAAGCGTTCATTTATGCCGCTTTCGTCGCTTGCAAGCTTTATAAGCTCCTTATCATAATACTTTATACCCATATCCTCTGACAGCATTTTTCCTACAGTTCTTCCGCCACTGCCGATGCCCCTTGCAATGGTTATGATCCTTGCCATAAAGCTCAACTCCTATTCACCTAAATATGCTTTCTTGACCGACTCATCATTGATAAGATCAGACGCCTTGCCTGACAGAACTATCTTACCCGTTTCAAGAACATAAGCTCTGTCTGAGATAGCAAGGGCTTTCTTTGCGTTCTGCTCAACAAGCAGTACAGTTGTTCCGCTCTTTCTGATATCCTCGATTATCTTAAATATGGTTGACACAAGGATCGGTGACAGACCCATTGACGGCTCGTCCATTACAACTATCTTAGGTCTTGACATGAGCGCCCTGCCCATTGCCAGCATCTGCTGCTCACCGCCTGAAAGAGTACCTGCTATCTGATTTTTTCTTTCTGCAAGTCTAGGGAAACGCTCGTATATATCCTGAATATCCTTCGGTATATTCTCCTTGTCTTTTCTTGTAAATGCTCCAAGCTTAAGGTTATCAAGCACTGTGAGGTTTTGGAATATTCTTCTTCCCTCAGGAACGTGTGCAATACCCATCTCCACGATCTTGTGCGCAGGAGTTTTTGTAAGCTCCACGCCGTTGAATTTGATAGAACCCGATTTTGCAGAGATAAGACCTGTAAGGGTGTGAAGAGTGGTGGTCTTTCCTGCTCCGTTTGCGCCGATAAGGGAAATGACCTCGCCCTCGTTTACCTCAAAGGAGATACCTTTCAAAGCGGCTATCATGCCATAATTGACGTGCAGATCATTGATTTCCAACATTGCCATTTTACTTACCCCCTTATTCGCCCAGATATGCGGTGATAACTTCAGGATTTTTAAGCACTTCCGCTGTCTTGCCCTCGCAGAGGAGCTGACCGAAGTTCAGCACTGACAGCTTTTCGCAGATACCTGAAACAAGGCTCATATCATGCTCGATAAGCAGCACCGTCATATCAAAATTATCTCTTACAAAGCGGATAGTATCCATAAGCTCCGCTGTTTCGTTTGGATTCATGCCGGCAGCAGGCTCGTCAAGAAGCAGCAACTTCGGCTGTGTTGCAAGGGCTCTTGCGATCTCAAGCTTTCTCTGATCGCCATACGGAAGTCCGGAAGCAAGCAGACTCGCCTTATCGTCAAGCTCGAAAACCTTCAGAAGCTCCAGCGCCTTTGCGTCCATTGCCTTTTCAAGTCTGAAATATCTAGGCAGTCTGAAAACGCCTGTAAAGGTGCTGTATTTATAATGATTGTGAAGTGCGACCTTGACATTGTCAAGCACCGTCATATCCTTAAAAAGTCTGATGTTCTGGAATGTACGGGCAATGCCTGCACGGTTTATTTCGATAGTGTTTTTGCCGGTAATGTTCTTTCCGTCAAGAACGATTGTGCCGTCTGTTGGCTTATAAACGCCTGTGAGCATATTGAAGATAGTGGTCTTTCCTGCTCCGTTCGGTCCAATAAGACCATAGAGCTGACCTTTTTCTATTGTTATGCTGAACTCGTCAACTGCACGAAGTCCGCCGAATGAGATGCCGAGATTTTTTACTTCAAGAAGTGCCATATCACTCAGCCTCCTTTACTTTTTCACGCTTGAACAAAGCCTTGAACTTAGCAGTATTTGCACTGATAAAAGTCTTTGTTTTTTCATTTGAAGTTATTATCATCATTACGATAAGAACGATAGAATAGATAAGCATTCTGTAGCTGTTTATGCTTCTTAGCATTTCTGGAAGCAGAACAAGCACTATAGCTGCGATAACACTTCCTCTGATACTGCCTATACCGCCCAGAACAACGAATACCAAGATAAGGATAGACAGGTTATAGTCGAACTTAGAAGCCTGGAGCGTATAGAAGTTATGAGAATAAAGCGCACCTGCACATCCCGCAAGGAATGCAGTCAATGCAAAAGTAATAAGCTTATACTTTGTGATGTTAAGACCTACAGACTCGGCTGCGATAACATTATCTCTGATAGCCATTACTGCTCTTCCCGTTCTTGAATATACAAAGTTATAAGCAATGATAAGAGTGATAAGCAACATAACAGCGCCGATAATGAATGTAGAATCGTTAGGTGTGCCGCTGATACCCTGAGGGCCGTTCAATATAAGCTTTCCGTCAGGCTCAAGGTTAAGGTTTGACAAACTTTTGAGAGAAACGTGAACACCCTTAGAATCATAACCAAGGTAAAGTGCTGCGAAAACGTTCTTTATGATCTCACCGAACGCAAGTGTAACGATAGCGAGATAGTCACCTTTAAGTCTGAGAACAGGTATTCCTATAAGTATGCCGAACACTGCGGCAATTATTCCGCCTATAAGTATAGCCAAAGGAAATCTGATCCACACATTTTCAATAGTTTCAGAAGTGACGATAGAGAATATCGCACTTGTATATGCGCCAACGCACATAAAGCCTGCCTGACCCAAGCTAAGCTCGCCAAGTATACCAACTGTCAGGTTAAGGGATACTGCAAGTATAGAGTATACACACAGAGGAACAAGAAGTCCTGTGAGCATACTTGAGATATATCCGCCGCTGCTGAGTATCTGCATTACCACAAAGGCAACTATCACCATTGCGTATGTGATAAAGCTTTTTCTGGTCTGCGGCTTAAAAAACTTTGTTTTTGCGCTAGCCCCTTCTTTTTTCACAAAAAACCAATCCTTTCAGATAAAACAGAACTGCAAAGCAAGTCTGCTCGAAAATTTTAAGTTGACTTTTATACCTTTTCGCTGATCTTCTTGCCGAGGATACCTGTAGGCTTGATGATAAGCACAAGTATAAGAACAGCAAAAACGATAGCGTCGGCAAGCTGTGGTGAGATATAGGCACGTCCAAGTATCTCGATAACACCGATAAGGATACCGCCGATCATAGCGCCCGGTATTGAGCCGATACCGCCAAATACCGCCGCAACGAACGCTTTGATACCAGGCATTGCGCCTGTGGTGTTCTGAAGCGTAGGATAAGCTGAGCAAAGCAGTGCGCCTGCAATTGCGGCAAGACCTGAGCCGATAGCGAATGTAAGAGAGATAGTGCGGTTGATGTTTACGCCCATGAGCTGAGCTGCACCTCTGTCCTCAGATACTGCAAGCATTGCACGTCCGCTCTTGGTTTTGTTGATGAACAATGAAAGACCAACTACAATGAGTATAGATACGATTATTGCAACTGATGTTTCTCCGGAAATAACTATCTGTCCGTCAAAAAGCTTGATGCTCGGCACGTTTACAACTGATGTAAAGTTTACAGGCTTTTCACCGAATATAAGCAGTGCAGTGTTCTGCAAAAAGTAGCTGACGCCTATGGCAGTGATAAGCACCGCAAGCGAAGTAGCTTGTCTGAGCGGCTTATACGCCACCTTTTCGATGACTATACCGAGAAGTGTGCAGGCAATAACTGCAAGAACTATGGAAAGCCAAGAGTTTAGTCCCCATGTGGTCATGCAGGTGAATATAACATATCCGCCCACCATAATAACGTCGCCGTGTGCGAAGTTAAGCATTTTGGCAATACCGTATACAAGCGTATAGCCCAAAGCTATAACTGCGTATATACTGCCGAGGCTTATTCCGTTGATGAGGTTATTAAGAAAACCCATATACAAACATTCCTTCCTTTTGGAATAGACAAAACACAAGATGTAATCACATATATTACATTTGTCCTTGTCATAAACACAATATACAATAAATTATAACATAACCCCGTAGTTTTTGCAACACATTTTAATGAAATAAATCAAAAAAACCGACAATTTTTCGCAATTGCCGGTTTTTTCATATTAAGCGTACTTTTTGTACGCACTTCATTTCAGCTATTACTGAGCAGTAGAAGCGGCAATGTCATCAGCTGTCAGTGCAGAATAAGCACCATTCTTGATGATAACAGCCTTAGGGTCCTTAGATACGGCACCGTCTTCGCCCCACTTCATGCCTGTACCTGTAAGTCCGTCATATGAGAAGTCCTTATCAGAGATAGCCTTTTTGAGCTTATCGCAGATATCAGAAGCAGACATATCAGCTGTGATGCCTTCCTTCTTCATGAGTTCTGCAAGTACCATTACGCCGTCATAAGCGTCTGCAGCGAACTGGTTAGGTGTTTCGCCGTTGTAAGCGTCCTTATACTTCTTAACGAAGTCCTGAGTTGCCTGATCCTGAGCGTCGGCAGCAAATGGTGTAAGGAGCATTACGCCCTCGCAAAGTGAAGTATCAAAGTTCTTGATAGAAAGAAGTCCGTCAAGACCGTCACAACCGACGAATGTTGGGTTGTAGTTAGCTGACTTGCACTGTGTAAGGATAAGTGAAGCCTGCTGATAGTAGATAGGCAGGAACACGAGGTCTGCGCCTGCATTCTTAGCTGCGCTTATCTGAGCTGAGAAGTCAGTCTTGCTGTCCTTTGTGAATGACTGCTCTGCAACGATATCAAGACCCTTAGCCTCAGCCTCGGATTTGAATGTGTTGAAGATACCTGATGAATAAGCGTCAGAGCTGTCGTAAATTACAGCTATCTTTGTAGCAAGCTTGTTTTCTGCGATATAGTCGGCAGAACCTTTACCTTGGTTAGGGTCAGTAAAGCAAACCTGGAAACAGTTATCGTTCTTGATAACGTCCTGAGCAGATGCAGAAGGTGTGAGCTGGAAGATGTTATCCTGCTTTGTCTTTTCAATAACTGCGAGGCAAGAACCTGTTGTTACTGTTCCGACCATTACCTGCATACCATTGTCTTTCAGTGCGTTATAAGCATTTACAGCCTTATCGCCTGAGTCAGCCTCATCGTCCTCGAAAACGTATGAGAGCTTTGTTCCGTTTATTCCGCCTGCGTCATTTACGTCCTTGACAGCAAGCTCGATAGCATTCTTAACAGCAACGCCGTACTGTGCAGCGTCACCTGTGAGCGGACCGCTGCAGCCGATAACGATAGTATCGCTGTTCTTTTTTGCACCGTTTCCGCAACCTGCAAAGCAAGAAACTGCAAGGGCAGCCGAAACTGTTAATGCAAGAATTCTCTTGACATTTTTCATAATAATCTCTCCTTCGTTCACATATGTCACTGCATATGCTTTTTTCAATAGTATTAATATAACACGCAGAAGCCCGATTTGTCAATATTAAATCTTACAAATTTAACGTTATTTAAACTATGTTTATTGTTACAAACAATATGCGCGTTCACAGAAAATTAATTTTGTGTATTTTCAATGAACGATTTGCAAGTTTTTTGATAATATCCTGCATACATACACCACTGACTTATAAGCTGCATATGATAAAACAGCCACACGAAACCTGTGGTATATGAGATTCAGACAACATAAGGAGTGAACTTATTTGGATATGTTTGACAATCTGTCGTTAGGCAGGATACTTGCTGACGACACAGAGGATAACACACCTGCCTGCCCTTTTCCGAAAGGAAGATTTCCTGAGGATACGCCGCTGGCAATGGCATATGTGCCTTTTCAGATGTGGGAGAAACCTTATGAGGCAGATGTAGGACTTTCAAGAGGAACTATCTTCCCGTCCATAGACAAACCTTTTATAGGAGAGGAGGCTGTAAAGAATGCCCATACTAAGTGAAAAGGAGAGGCTTCTTAGAAAGATACAGGCGTGCAGCTTTGCCCTTGTAGAGGCTAATCTTTACCTCGACAGCCACCCTACCTGCAGAGATGGTCTGGCATATTTTGCACGACACAAGGCAGAAAAAGAGAAGCTTATTGCTCAATACAATGAGAAATACGGACCATTGACGATCACGCAGAACAATTCGTCCAAGAAATGGGAATGGGTAACATCACCTTTTCCGTGGGAAAGGAGTGCTGACTAATGTGGCAATATGAAAAAAAGCTGCAATACCCCGTTAAGATCGCTAACCCTAATCCTGCTTTGGCTAAGGTCATTATCTCGCAGCTTGGTGGCCCTGACGGCGAACTTGGTGCAGCGCTTCGCTATCTCAATCAGCGTTACTCAGCCCCCTGTCGTGAAGTGCAGGCAATACTCAACGATATCGGCACAGAAGAACTTGCCCACATCGAAATGATCGGCACTATTATCTATCAGCTGACCCGTGACCTCTCCCTCAAGGAGATAAAAGACAGTGGTTTTGACACCTATTTTGTTGACCACACTACAGGCGTTTACCCTATAGCCGCCTCTGGTGTACCATTTTCTGCGGAAATCTTCCAAAGTACCGGTGACGCTATTGCTGATATACACGAAGACCTTGCTGCTGAGCAAAAAGCCCGCCTGACCTACGACAACATTCTCAGGCTTGCTGACGATCCCGATGTCCGTGATCCTATCAAGTTTCTTCGTGAACGTGAGATAGTCCACTATCAGCGCTTCGGCGAAGGACTAAGACTTATTCAGGATATGCTTGACAGCAAAAATTTCTACGCTTTCAATCCTAGCTTTGACAAATAATAAAAAAGCGGGCTGTTGTTATCAGTCCGCTTTTTTGTACATATATCAAAAATCTTCCTTGTCCATCTGCTTGCCGCTCCTGCTGACCTTTTTATTAAGTATCAGCGAAAAAGCCAGCGTTGCGGCTATGAGTGCTATCATCACAAGCACTGATTTTATTGTCAAATGCTTCAACTGTGCTCCAATATATGTCTGCACAAGCATTTCAGGCATCACTCCCATTATCGAGCCAAGAAGATATGGTCTGTAAGGCATTCGCAGTGCGCCGTGTATCATTGAAACAAGGTCGCCCGGCACAACTACCACTGCCCTTGAAATGTAGGAGGCGAACAGATTATTGTCATGTCCATAATTTACAAGCTTTCGTGCCTTAGGATATTTCATCTCAATAACACGCATGATATCGCCACCCGATATTCTTCCCACAAGATAAGGAACAGTAAAGCAAACCGATAGTCCTATTACGTTCAACAAAATGCCCACCCAGAACGGATATATTGCACCCACGCACACAAAAATAGCTGCAAGCGGGAATACCACCGACAAAGACTTCAATCCATAAAATCCCAGAATAACAAATGCGGCAAGCCACAAATTGTCCGGGCAATAACTGAGTATCTCAGAAAACTCATGGTCTTTCAGAAAAAGAGCACAGCAAAATATTATGATAATAGTTAAAGCAAAGGGTACATATCTTCCATATTTTCGCACAAAGCTATCCAAAACGCCTCGCTCCTCTCCGATTCTTTAGGGTATTATACCATATTTGAATGTTCAATTAATTATCAATCAATGAAAACTGTGTTACAACTTTCGCTTTCAAAACAAATTTATACTTTATCGTTCGTCAAATTGACCAACCATTCTCATTTTTGCACAATATCCTACTATTACTATAATTTTTATAAGTAGAATTATGTCGTCTTATGTCGTGAAGTGTTCTTAAACAAGTCGATTTCTGTTTTAATTTATGTATATCTAATTAATAGGTTAAATTTGTACAATATTGCTATTGACCAACGTACCAATTAATGTTATAATTAATTATAAGAATTATTTGGGAGGTATTTTTATGAGATACACAGTATACAACAAAGCAATGAAACGTCCAGTTTTTCAAACAAACAACCTTGAAGAAGCCATTGACTATACACGCCGCCACCCAAGAAAGTCAAGACGACACTGCATATACGATGACAAACTAAAAACTTTTGATATAAAAAAAATAAGACTTGCCGCAGGAATATAAAACGCACAGGGTGTAGAACTCTGTGCGTTTTTGATATATTTATGAATAAACAAGTCTTACAGTCACTCTGCTGTAACCGCTCCATGTGCAGGTGAACAAGGTCAGATCCCAGTCGCTGCCACCACCTTTTATGAGCGATGGCGAATCCCAGCCGCTCAGCAGTTCGCTGTTTGTGACAGTATAGTTAAATTCTCTGCCGTAAACATCGGTGAAAATGACCTCGTCACCTGAGCTGAGCTTATCCAGCTTATCAAAAAAGCCTGTGTAATTATGAGCGCAGATTATAAGATCATTATCTACACGTCTGCCGCTGTACTGACAAGCTGCGGTATTCATTGCAGCATAGCTCCAGCCACGAGTCACAGGAAACTCCTGCCCCAGTGTCGGGAATGAAATCAAACCTATATAAGAGTTGCCGTCAAGCACGATATCCTTATCCGGGTCATCTATCTCGCTGTCCGTGGATCGACTATCGTCAAAAATGTCAAAGGGTGAACTGCTGTCGCTGTCCTCTGAACTGTCTGAGATCTGCGTTTTCAGGTCACTCAGCACAGCCTCCATCCTTTTATTACTTTGCTTTTCATGAAAATAGTTGTAATAATTAAGGGATAATGCCGCCGCTATCAGCATTATCCCCATTATTATCAACAAAAGTCCTAGCTTTTTTTTAGTCACTATTTTTCTCCTGTTGTAAAGGCGAGCCTATGTGGTTTCGCCTTTATTTCTCTTTTCTGCTTACTCTCCAACCTGCCGCGATAAGGATAACTCCACCACCTATAAGTACAGGCACCGGCCAGTTGAGCGAACCAGTCTGTGGTATATTGTCAGGCGTTGAGCTTGATGAATCAGAGCCTGACGAACTGCTGTCAGGTGTGCTTGAACTACTATCTGTATTACTCGAACTGTCTGACTTATATGTGTTCTCTATAAGAAACAGCTTGTCATTGCTTTTGGTAACAACTGTGTAGTTGGCAGGAATATCTATCTCCTTAACTGTCCACTCAGCCGCAGAATTGTCTTTCCAAAAATACTCCCAGTTGTTGTCAGCGTTAAGAGTAACAGTATCGAAAAGCTTGCCATCACGATATATCTCCACCTTGATATTATCAGGTATGAGCTTTTCCTGACCATCAGGAACTATCCACGACTTTCTTACACCATAATCACTGTCCCCTGCTGGAATCTCTTCGTATGTGAACTTGGTGTAAACTGTTATCTGACCCTCAGCCACGATATCCTTATCTATCTCGATAAGTGACGGAGAAGGTGTAAACTTAGCTGTTGTGTTTTCAAAACTCTTGCCTGAAACAAGATACAGACCCACAGAATCAGCAGAAAGCTTTACTTCACCGTTTGCGTCCGTCTTGCCTGTTGAAACTGGTGTTATGCCATCGGTTTTTACGTAGTTGTCGAGAGTATCAGCGACAGCCTGCATTTTTGAAGCGTCAGTAAAATCAGACATATCTATAGGATAATCGCTGAACTCGCCGGTAAGGACAAAGTCAGCTTCTTTACGCTCACCGACCTTATATATACTCCACTCGGCATTACTAACAGTCGTCGTATCATTTTTGCACACTATATCCACATTGATATTATCCGCTGCAGAAGCTGAGATCGTCATGCTTCCCAAGGCTGAAACAGCCATTGCCGCCGTACACAAAACAACCTTTGCAAGCTGAGAAAATTTAAGTTTCATCTTTGCTACTCTCCTTATCAGGTAGATTTTCAACATTATCGTCACTCTCTGGCTTATCCAGCATTGCCACAAGCTCATCATGAGAGATTTTTTTGCGTTTTGAATCCACAAACCACCACACAAGCAGTACCACAAACAATGGTATTGCTACAAAAGGCACGACCACAAGAGAATCGAGCTGAACAGCGTCTGCCGTTATTTTTGAAACACTCTTTGTATCGTCCGCAGTTTCAACTCTCTTTGCACGAACAAGAAGCCTGTGAGAATTGACTCCGTATGGTGTGCAGGTAGTCAACGTAACATGATCCTCACCTGGAATAATGTTCAGCTTATCCATTTCATTAGGCAGAACTATATAAACAGCCTCGACCTCATATGTATAGACCTCTTTCAACACTGTTATAGTGAACTCATCGCCCTCTGCAAGCTTATCAAGGTCGCTGAAAAGCTTTGCCGACGGCAGACCTCTATGTGCTGAAATGACCGAATGAGTGTCCGCTCCGCCAACAGGCAGGCTCGAACCCTGCAGATGTCCCACAGCGACATTTAACACGCCGTCACTTGTGCCATGATAAATAGGCAACTCCACCCTTATAGTCGGAATGGAAATATAGCCCATAACACCCGTCCCCGTGATATCTAGGATATCCTCATAGCCCTTGACCTGATCGTAATCCACAAAAGGTCGGGCAAGCTTTGCTATCTCTTCATTATATTTTCTGGCACGGCTGAGTATCTCTTCATTCTCCTTGTCAGAAAGGTCATTTGCCGCTTTCTGATAAGTCGCCACCGCACGGCTTTGCGTTTTTGAATTCCACCAATCGCTTATTGTTGGATATAACATCACGGAGAGCCCCACAAGCAATAACAAGACCAATAAAATTGTAGTTGATTTACCGCTTTTCTTCCTCATGGAGTCCTCCCTGATGCCTGCCGACCGAGATCGGCAGGACAAAGGTAAAAATAAATTCAAAAATTAGTCGTTCTTAGCTCTCTTCTTAGCAATGAGAAGCACACCTGCGCCCAGTACGATAGCTCCGCCTACACCGTAGAAGATCTGAGTACCGATACCGCCAGTTGTTGGAAGTGAGCCGCCCTTCTGGTTTATGATCTTAACTGTTGAACCGCTTGTGCCTGAATCAGTGCCGTCGAGCATACGAATGGACTGAAGTGTATTAGCAGGATCATATGTTGTGTCAAACTTGAACTCATATGGATCAGCTCTGTTATACTGAGCAGGAGCTTCTGTCTCAACAAGCTTGTAAGTTGTCTGATCATCAATGCCCTTGATAGTGAACTTACCTGTTGCATCTGTCCAGATAGTATCTACAGAGCCTGCCTCATCGCCAATCTCAAGTCTGTAAACATTGTCTTCTATCTTGACAAGTCTGATAGCATCGCCATGAACATTTCTAAGCTGGAATGCAGCATTTGCAAGAGGCTCGCCCTTTTCGTCTACCTTGTTACCAACAAGTGAGAATGTCCAGTCATAAACTGTGACCTTAGGTGTTTCACCTTTCTCCTTACCTGTTGTGTCCTGAGGATTGTTTGAATATGTCAGATAAGCTGTGTTAGGGTTATTGTTCACGCTGTCAGGAGCAGTAACTGCTACCTTAGCTTTTTCATTGAGCTTAGCAGAATAATAAGTTTCGATCTTAGCAACTGTAGGATAGTTCTTTACAAGTTCCTTAATATCGAAAGTAGTATAGAAAGACTCCTTATAGTCGGTTGTACTGCTGTCGTCGCCAACTGTTGTGTTAGGACCTACTGTAACAGAAGTGATCTCCTGACCGTCAGCGTCATAGTACTTGTATGTAAGGTTATCATTGAATGTAAAGCCCTCGCTGAGCTGGTCACGAACTGTGTATGTATACTTGTCATAAGCTGATACATCGCTTGGTATAGTTGTTGTGATCTTGAATTCTACATCGTCACCAATTGCGTTGTCGCCAACATCGCCCCATGAGTCATTCTCATTGTGCTTGATCTGCTTTGTAAGTGTTGGCTTTGTCCTCTTTGGAGTAACGTTTGTTGTACCTGAAACGTTAAGGATAAGAGCTGAGTTAGCCTTATCAACACCATTATTTTCTGTTGCATCGACAACGAGATAATAGCCAGCATTTGGAAGTGGAATAGTGTACTCACCGTTATCTTCATAGGCGGTTACAGACTTATTGTCGATGATGCAGCTAGAAGCGGCTTTTGCAAACTTGGCAGTATCTTCCTTTGTCCAATGATCTGCGTCTGATATTATCTTTGCAACGTCTACTGCGTTCTCGGCACTGTCAAACTGAGACATATAAGTGCTAAGACCAGAGGTTTTCAGGCTGGTAAGCAGAGCATCGCCATTAATGCCTTTGCCCCACTTGATAGTATTTGTTGCAGATGCCTGGTCAAAGATCTGATAAGCCTTATATACTCTGTTTGTATCAGAATCCTTGATAACAATGTTATTAACGCCAGCATCAGTAGTAGCAAATACTCCGAATGCTGATGTTGCAGCAATAGCTGAAACTGACATAACTGTTGCAGCAGCAAGAGCTGCAAATTTCTTCATCTTCATAATTAATTATCCTTTCATATTTGATTATTTATAGCGTTTTTTGCGACGCTTTGTAACTAAAAGTAATGTTGCAGCAACAGTGACTGTTCCGCCTGCTGCCACGAATGGGATAACACCCATGCCGCCTGTTTCAGGCAGCTCTCCCAAGGTTTCCTCAGAGTTGTTATAGACCTGAACATACTGATCACCGTTCTTTGTCATATCAATGCAATTCTCATTTTCTGAGCCATTGTATCTGTAGTAAGCTTTGTATGACGATGTGATTATCGGCTGACCGTTCACGTCTGTCTCCTCAAACCAATAGTAATACTTACTACCCTTGATGTCATTTTTTTCAAGAGAAACGGCATTTGACCAGTTGTTATCAGCCGTGAGCGTTATCTGCTTCCACAAGAATACTTCACCGCTAGGTGTCGCATCTTTACTAGGAACAGGTGTAACGTTCGTCTTCTCAGGTGTGCCAAGATCATTAGCTGTTACTGCGTATGAACAGCCACTATCGCCCTTAAGTGTAAGTTCAACAGTAATATCTGAAGTGATATTATTCAGATTTAGAACAAACTGACTCTTGTCCCAAGACGGTGTAACGTAATCACTAACGCTGACATACTTGCTATCACCGCTCCACATAGGTATAGGCTTGCCGTCCACCCAATTTTCACCTGACTTATAGATGTCAGCCAGAACAGCTCCTGAACTGTCAAGAACTCTAACACGTCCCTCAGTTTCACCGATATTTATCCATGACTTTGTCATATCAAAACTGAACCTAGCTGAGCCATACATGGTATACTCAGAGGCAAAGCTTCCGTTCTGAGCCATTTCTGAACCGTTGCTTGTAAGGATCTTGAATTTAACATTCTGTCCCTTATCCATTGTGCCTGTAAACTTGTTATATTTTTCAGGCACGTCAGCCTTATTTGTTGACCTATAGATATTGAACGTTACCTTATCATTGGTATGGGTATTGCTATCGCCGTCAGACCATGCCTTTTGCAGGCGAACGTCCATATTTTCTACCTTCTGCGGGTTCTTGGTATTGACGATCGTATCAAAGCCCGTGGCACTGCCGTTATTTGAATAAGTATATGTCACGCCAAAGCCGTCAGGTATATTCTTTTCAAGAACATAGTAATACTTGTCCTTGTCAAGACCGTCAAGAGTTACCGTCCAATTCTTAGACTTTTCCAGAGAAACAGTTTTTATAAGTTTGCAATCTGTTGGTATTCCGTTATCTCCATTCACTCTTGAGGTTGAATTTGGTGCAACAGAGGACTCATAAACATCTGCCTCGATCTTGTCGATACCAGCAGGAAGCTCACTGTCGGCAAGCTTGTTTCCAAGCTCATCACGCCATTCCTTCGTAATGTTAAGTCCCTTGACGTTCGTAACTGTAACATCAGTGTTTTTGCTCATTGCCGTTGCACTGTATATAGCCTCATATCCTGTTGCAAGATCGATCTCTTTGATATAGTAGTAAAGCTGCTTGTAATCATTGCCGACCTTTGTATATCCAGGAAGCTTTGTCCACTCATGTTTCCAATTGTTAGCTTCGTTAAGAGTTACCTCAGCACTGCCCCACTGAATATCATCTGGAACACCGCTTAAAACCTTAGTTGTAGACGAGCCAAGAAGGAACTTTACGCTCTCTGCCGAATGATTGCTGTTTCCATCGCTCCAAACCTTGCTTGCAGTTATCTTAAACTCTTTCAGCAGATTTGTTACTCTGAACATATCTCCGTTCTTCACGAACTGATATCCGTCATCACCGACTTCACTTGGAACTACAGCCGGACGCACTTTAAAAGCAAAATATATAGGAGTTTTGTCAAGAAGATAACCCTCTGGACTTTGCTTTTCTATAAGCTTATAAAGATGACCCTCAGTATTTCCGGTGCCTGCGGCAGGTTCAAGGTCAAGGTTGTATGACCCGTCAGCATTTACATTGAATGTCTGCGCCTTATCCTGCGCCGAACTTCCCCAGATAACTGATTTTCTGTCTTTCGCAGCATTTTCTTTGAAATCTACTGCCGGGAGCCAATCGTATGTGCCATTTTCCAGCTTAGTGTATCTGTAGATCTCAAAAGAAGCCTTAAGCATAATACTATAGTCTCCGCTGTCTACCTTTATAAGCTTAAATGGCTCAACAGTTGTTGATGACGCCTTTGACTGATTTATCAACTCAAACTCGGAATCATTATCTTCACTGTCATTTACAGCAGAGCCGTTTGTGTCAAATGATATATTATTGAACACATGGACTTTATAGCCATCGTTCTTAGCGTCCTCATCATTTGCAGGACTTCCTGTATAAACGTAAACTAATTTCAGGTGACGCTGATCTGGAACGTTTATTTCAAGTTTCTTTACAAAATCTCGTGTCTTCGCTGTCAGTGCTGAACACTTTACAGCCGAAAGCATTTTTTCATTGCTGACCTCAGTGTTTGAATAGCCGCTGCCATCCCTGTATTCATATTCGACTCTGAAAACACCGCCCGCCTTCTCAGAAGAAACCTCTTCCACAGGGACGGATATGCTTTTGCCAAAATCTGACCACTCGTTTTTCTTGTTGGCAAAGGCTTTTACTTCTTTGAAGCTGTTGCCGTCCATATAGCCATAAGCCACATAGTAACTCTTTATATTTCCGGTTACGTAGCCTTCAGGCAAAGTTAGATCAATAGTACCCTTAGCGCCAACAATACTTTCACTTGGAATAAAGTTAGCGATAAACTTGCCCTTTTCGTTGGTAATAACATCTGCACTGCAAGAAACTGTACTATCAACTGCCTCCGGATCTGATATCACATAACTGTAATCACTCACAGCAAGCTCTGCACCCGTATCTGCGTCAAATACCTTGATAGACTTCAGATCCATATCAACAGCGGAATTGCCATTTATGCTTACCGTTTTTGTCTGAATGTTACCCTGAGCGTCCTTTGTCTTAACTACAGCCGTGCCTCCGCACTTGATAACATCGTTGAGAGTTATCATTCCGTTTGTTGAGCATTTGAGCTTTTTAGGGTTAACATCAATGGTATAAGTTATCTCACAGCCGGTGGACTTCGGAGAAGAAGTTTTCTTCAAATTCTTTTCCCTAACTGTCTGCGTCTGGCTTCTCTCCGGATATTTTCCAGCTTTGTCCTGAACTGTGTTTTTGAACGCTGCAGTACCATTCTTGTAAACACCATTCTTAACATCATCGACCTTTACAAGTGTACTGTAGTAAGCTGTCCAAGCGTCCTGCTGATTCCATGCAGTCTTGAAAGTTACTGTATTGGCTGTCTTATCATAGAAATATTCAAACTGATTTGTTTGTGCAAAATCATACTTATCAGAACTATTTCCAAATGAATACTTGAGATAATCCCTGTTCTCGTAGAATATCATTCCCGCCGGAAGCGTGTCCACGATCTCGACATTATCGTTACGCTTATAAGTGCCGTCCTTGTTGATATCAAGCCGCCAATCAAACCTGTAATACTCAACACCATTTACAGTAACAACAGGCAGGCTGCTAAGATCATGCACTGTGTCGCCTGCTGTGCTGCTTGCAGCGTCATACTTTTCATAAGGTGCTTTGGAGCTGTCGCCTATAGTAAACTTTGTCTTATCTGCACTAGGCTCGAATGTTTCACCTTTATAAGTAGCCTTGTTATTTACATTTATAATGGTACCTTCGTCAAGACCTGTTATATCTACGGTACTGCTATACTGTATCTGCACAAGGTTTATATTGTCAAATTCTTCACTATCATTGAACTTTATCTCAAACGAAGTGTTGTCGGCATTAGGTACTACAGTGTAATTTGAACTGTCAAGCGGATCATAGCTTCCTGTTCCATTTCTCTGAACATACATGATAATGGAATCAGTGTCAAGAACGCTCTTTATTGACTTACCATCATTTGACGTAGCGTTCATTATATCGCTTATAGTCTTACCCCTAAAGGAACCGTTTGTCTGCTTGACCTCTACCTGCCACTTATATGTAACACTGCTTTCGTCCTGAGAAATGCCAAGAACTGTTTTTGACTTCTCGTTTACAGGCTTATAATAAACTGTCTTGTCAGAATGGAATCCGTCAATACCTGCAGTATTTTTCACTGCATAATTTCCATTGCTGTCAGGGTCGCCAAGATCATAGTCAGCAACCTTTGTTTCATAGGAAATAACTACCTCGTTATTGTCACCTATTCTGTCAGGCAAAACAAGCTCACCGTCACTTGCAACTGTTGCATCAAAGGTATCATTTCCAACCTTTATGCTGACAATCTGTCCTGCTTTAAGCATATTATCAGTTATTGTCTTGCCTTTAAGGGTAGAATTTTTGTCATTACATTTAACAGTTACTTCCCATTTGAGTATACCTAACGTGTTATTATCTATCCAACCACTTTTTGATATCTGATACCTATTATAAACAGTTTCACTTGATGTGATATCAGACCATGGTTGGCTTTTATCAGGTCTTTGCATTTTAACTGTATTTGTAGTTTCCGCCTTGTCAGGATCGATAGCTGTCACATACTCGATAGTAATTTTTGACGCTGTTGTTTTATCGTCAAACGTAAGCGTGTTTCCATTAAGTGTGTACTTTACATCTGAACCATCATCAGCTTTAAGTGCAAAGCTTCCTGGCTTTGCATCAGGGAATGCTTCATCATAAAGGTGATAGCCCTTGAGGTCTGCACCGCTAGGGTTGCTTACAACAATTTCCCATGTGACTTCGTTATTGTCGTAGTCAACATTCTTGCCTGTTTTTGAGATCTTATCCTTCTTTGACTCAGAATAAATAGTTTTATCTGCTTTTACTCCATTTCCGTCCTTATCATATGTGGTGGATTTGTTTTCCACCTTACCTGACATAACGAAATTCGGGTCGCTTGTAGGATATGGGGTCGTGTAGCTTATGGTAACATTTTCTTTGCTGAATCCATCGCTGAAAACAAACTTTCCGCTTGACGCGTCATAGCTTCCTGCACCCTCAGGTGAAACAGTGAAGCTTCCGTCAACAGCATCCTTAAAAAGCTCGTCCTCGATCCTGTCAAGAGGCTTCTTTGCAGGATTGTCCACTGTGATAGTCCACCTAACTCCGTCAGCAGTTTCGCTTGCGTCCTTTATGGCAGACATAGTGAGCGGAGTAAAACCGTCTATTTCAACCGTCTGACCGCCTATCTCAACAGTGGTCTTATCACCTGTATCTGTATCCTTACGCTTTACATTACCCTCAAAGCTTGCCTTACCGCTTATAGCGTCCTTCTCATTTTTATGTTGATATCGCTCGTCAAACTCAATAAAAAGATACTTCTTTCCATCTATCTCGTCGACTCTGTACTTACCTGAAATTCCATGTCCTTCATCGAAGTGAGTATCCTCGACATCACCCCAGGTTCCGTCTGACGGTATACCGCCCTCGGGCAGGCTAACATTATCGTCGATAGGGAAATAAATATACCTATTGGTCATTGCGCCCTTGTCAAAATCAAATTCCACATTGAATTCAATCTTTTTAGATTGGTCTTTTCCTGAACCGACCGCATCATAGGATTTTATCGTGACGCTATTCGCATCCTTATAAGAATAGCTTCCACCGTTATAGGAAACATCTCCACCTGCCACGGAAGTACCCTCAGTGGCACTTATTGCAGGCATAACAAGACTTGCCAGCACCGACACTGTCATAACTACAGACAGCACCACACCGAACAAGCGGCTGCGTTTTTTCCTTTCATTTTCTTTTAGATATTGCCGAACTTTACCGTTAAAATCCTGCAAAACGGATCACTCCCTCCGAAATTATACACTATTTATAATAAACGCTAGTCCACTGTGCCTATCCTTTTAAAAGGATATATCCTCAGTGAGACCTTTCCAAGCACTGCTTCCTCAGCAATACAGCCTATCCTCTTTGTACGGCTGTCAACAGACGTAGATCTGTGGTCGCCCATAACGAATATTCTCTCGTCAGGCACCTGATAAGGCAGCTCGATATCACATTCTCCCAGAGCTTTGCCGTCAACATACGGCTCATTCAAGGTTTTTCCGTTGACGATAACAGTACCGTCCTCCTTGATATCCACCACATCTCCTGCTGTAGCGATAACACGTTTCAACAGTATCTTATTATTGTAATAAAACGCAACTATATCGCCCTTCTGAAAGCTTCCACGCTTTCTGCACACCACCAGCTCGTCGTCATGCAAAGTCGGCGTCATACTTGTACCCGTTACTCTCAAAACAGGCAAAAACAACATTGATATGATCACTGCTGCCGCTGCCACAACAAGAAGCGACGCCACGGTGCTGCGGAGTATCCTCAGATATTCCCGCCTTTCATGATGCTTTTTTACCACCCGCTCAAGTGACTGGACATCAGGAAGCTCAGGTTTTTTTAACACCTCGTTCTTGCTATCTGCCGCCATGATCTTCCTCCACTACCGGCTGCTCAACAACCAGCTTGTGACCTGTCAGTGCAGCTACCTGCCGCTCCAGCCTGTCAAGTCGGTCAGTGATACTTTTTTTATCTTCAAGCTTTTGAAGAAGCTTTTCATTCTCTGCGTTAAGCTTATCATATTCTTTTCGCAGATAAAGCATTAACTCGAGCAGCTCATTTTTTGACAATTTTTCAAGCGCCTTATCCTTCAAAAGCCTCACCTCCGACGCAATATGCCTATATAATTACAAGTATTATATCACTTGATTTTCCATTTGTCAATCCCACAATATATCATATTTGTATTTTATTACATATAAATACACTGATAGTTCGCACAATATTGATTTATCATTTTCATAGTGCTGGCAGATGATAAAACGGCATATTTATTAGCCTTGAACATGAAACAATACGAAACCTGCGTTTTTACGCTAATTGCAACTTTCCCCCAAAAAATCTTTCCTATTTTGATTATAGCAGCCTGCATAGTCAATATTTTAGCATTGTATACTAATGCTGTATTTATTAATATTTTGTAAACTTTGATAAATAACTTTCTATCATTAGCCAAATATTAACTCAGCCCCAGATCGGTCCTTATTTAACGGCAAATGTTTGCTGCAAAGCAAACAAGCTTTACATATCTATATTGACAAGCTTTTGGACTTTACACGTTTGACAAAGCAAGAAAAATCGGCAAATTTCATGTATTCACCGATCTATCATCAATTTTGCTTTCTCACAACAGCATATTCATCATCAAGCCTGTAATAAGGACAGCTATATTCGCTGTCGCTCATTGATCTGTATGCTTCGTCCTCATCAAGATCGACCATGCAGCAGTAACATTCACAATCCTCATCAAAAACGTAATTCACACAGCTTTCGCAACGGCTGACTATTTTCTTCACCTTTGTCATAACAGCCTCCTATTTAAGCACCTTTTTAAGTATATTATTTATAAATACAAGTGCGTCCTTCATTTTTTTCATATCACTATCTGAAACGCTGGAAAATTTACCAAGTATATCATCAAGTATCTCGTTTTTCATCTTTTCCATAAAGCGCATAGCTTCGTCAGTGAGCCTGATGTTGATAACTCTGCGATTATCGGGGTTTTGCATTCTGATAACAAAGCCCTTGTCAACAAGCTGTGCCACTGCCCTTGTTGCCTGCTCATTAGAAGTGTTTATCTTGCTTGCAAGCTGTGACATTGTGAGCGTTCCCTCAATACATAGTGACAGCATTATTATCTGCTGAGTTCTTGTTATATCATACTTTTTCTTATCAAACGTATCAAATACCAATTTTCTGCTGAGAGGGTATATCTCATACATTGACATGATACATTCACGACGTACATTGTCTACCATTTTTACTTCCTCCACATAAAGCTAATTACAACATATTTTCGTTGATTTTTCCACACACAGTAATTATAACATACGCTTATCATTTGTCAATAGCAGAAATATATCAATATTTGATTTTGTTAAGTCATTCTTTTAGGGGTTTTGTTGATGAAGATAGATTATATGCGCATGACAAGTTTTAAAGTTTTACCAATTTACAAAAAGTTTAGTCGAAATTTCTGTAAATTATAGCTGCCAGCTTAACACAAGACGGTAAGAATGTGGTATAATAGTTAATGAAGTAAAAATAGATTATGGAGGTTTAAAGTATATGTTGTGTACTGAGTGTAAAAAAGAGCAAGAAAAACGTATTCCTAACGAGGAAAAAGAAAATGCACAGCCCGCCGAGAAAGTGTGCAGCGATGTACATACAACACTGAAATCAAAGCGTTCAGCCGCTTTGATACTTTTGACTGGTGCTACGCTTATGCTTATAATGGTGTTCATTCTTTTTTGGCTTATCATGTTGCCGAATCTGCCACAAGACAACAGCGTCCTTGCGAATAACTGTGCAAATATATGCCAGACCGCTAAGGAATATATCGGGATCTGATCTTTAAGACGACCTGCTCCTGCCTTCGGGCGGGAGTTTTTTTGTTTTATGGCGATTTTACAAGCTTTTTACGGCACCTGCATTGACATCATATTCGTTTGGCGGTATAATAATACAGTATGATATAAGATGCCTTTCTTACGATAGGAGTTAGGAGAAATAAGAATATGAATAACAAGGTCTACGATAACAGAGAGTTATCATGGCTTAAATTTAACGAGAGAGTTCTTGAAGAAGCTCAGGACAGTGCTACACCGCTTCTTGAAAGATTGCTTTTTCAGTCGATATTTGCGAGCAATCTTGACGAGTTTTTCAGGGTGCGTGTGGGTTCGCTTTATGATTCCTCGCTTGTGGACGACGATCATAAAGACAACAAGTCCAAAATGCGTCCATCTGAACAGCTTTCAGCAATATTTGAGCGTGTTCATGAGCTTATACCAATAAAAGATAAGACATACAAAGCTATCTGCGAGGAACTGGAGCTTAAAAATATAGTACATAAAAACATAAAGGCTCTCACTGAACAGGATAAGAAATTTCTTGAAGCTTATTATGCCTATGAGGTCAAGCCGTTTCTTAACGCCTTTATTATCGATAAAAGACACCCTTTTCCGTTTCTTGCAAATCAAAGTATTTATGCAGTCGCAAAACTCGCTTCAAAATCTGCCGTCACAGTGGGTATAGTTAGCTGTAACGAGAAATTCCAGCGTGTGATCTTTCTTCCTGATGACGAGGGGTGCATAAGCTATATCCTTGTAGAGGAGCTTATTCTCCATTATGCTGACAAGGCATTTGAGGGCTATAAAATAGAAGAAAAGGCTCTTATGAGAGTGACACGAAACGCCGACATCGACGTTGACGAGTGCTTTGACTCGGAACTTGATTTCAGACAAAATATGTCTGAGCTTATCAACAAGCGTAAACGCCTTTGTCCTGTGAGATTGCAGCTTTCAAAGCAAATATCCGACACTGTGCTGAACGAACTGCTTTCAAGGTTGGAGCTTTCAGAAAAGCAAGTCTTTGTGGAGAAAACTCCCCTTGATATGTCCTATGTGTTCGCTGTGTTTGACAAGGTGGCAGACAGAAAGGAACTTTTCTTCCCGAAGCAGGAGCCTCAGCCCTCTGCGATGATAGACCCGTCAAGGTCAATGATAGAGCAGATAGACGAAAAGGATCTTTTCCTGCACTATCCTTATGAGTCCATAAAGCCTTTTATCAGACTTCTTGACGAGGCGGCAAAGGACGATAGTGTTACGTCTGTCAAAATGACTTTGTATCGTGTGGCGAAGAACTCCAAGGTCATAAAGGCTTTGTGCAACGCCGCTGAAAATGGCAAGGACGTGCTTGTGCTTGTGGAGCTTAGGGCACGTTTTGATGAGGAAAACAATATAGGGTGGTCAAAGCTGTTGGAGGAGTCTGGCTGTCATGTAATGTATGGTCCGCAGGGACTTAAAGTCCATTCAAAGCTTTGTCTTATTACAAGAAAAGTTGGCGACAGCGTAAAGTACACTGTTCAGGTGGGTACAGGAAACTACAACGAAAAGACCGCAGGGCTTTATACCGACCTTTGCCTTATGACATCAAACAATGACATTGCTCAGGATGCTTGCGAGGTGTTCAGAACGCTGTCAATGGGCGAGCTTGTGGAAAGCTCAAAGGCACTTATGGTCGCTCCCCACTGTCTGCAAAATAAGGTAGTGGAGCTTATGGATAATGAGATAAGCATTGCAAGAGCAGGCGGTGAGGGATATGTTGCCGCAAAGCTCAATTCTCTTACTGATAAGGTGCTTATGGACAAGATAATAGAATGTTCTCAGGCAGGCGTGAAGGTAGAGCTTGTTATAAGAGGTATATCCTGCCTTGTTGCAGGCGTGGAGGGCGTTACTGACAATGTGCAGATACGCTCAATAGTGGGCAGATATCTTGAACACGCAAGGATATATATTTTCGGCACAGGTGTTCGCAAAAAGGTATACATATCCAGCGCAGACTATATGACAAGAAACACCACAAGGCGAGTTGAGGTCGCCGCACCTATTCTCAGTGAAGAAGTAAAAAAACGTGTCCTCGATATTTTTGACACCCAGATGCAAGACAACGTAAAAGCAAGGATAATGCAGCCTGACGGAAAATATGTCCGTGCAGAGCGTGGAGATATCGCCATTGACGCACAAAGCAGATTTTACGCTGAAGCATACGCCAATGCACCAAAGCCTGCTCCTGTTAATGATTCAAAGGCTGTCGAGCCTGAAAAGGAGAAAAAGGGCTTTTTAGGCTGGCTCAAAAGGCTATTCAGAAGAAAAAAGAAATAATATACAATGCGGTCATATTCTATATGGCTGCATTTTTTTGTACAAAAAAAGGGACAGACTTTCGCCTGTCCCTTAAATTTTTATTCATTACTTCTTATCTGCAAAAGCGTTGTTGATAGCTGAAACAAGACCCTTGATAGAAGATACGATGATATCTGAGTGTCTGCCGACGCCCCAATACATCTTATCACCGCAGGAAATTCCAACATACGAAACAGCCTCAGATGTTGACTTTCTTTCAAGAGCGTGTTCTGTGTATGTTTCCACGGTAAAATCAAAGTTCAAAGCCTGCTTGATAGCATTTGCCACAGCGTCAAGACGTCCGTTACCCTCTGCTGTATGATCGTCTGTTACGCCGTTTACTGAAGCTGTAATAGCGGCGCAGATAGTGCCATTCTGCTTCTGAACATAGTGTGCTTCAGGAATATCAACAGGTGCGCACTTGTTGAGGTACTCGTCCTTGAATATCTTGTAAACCTCGTTAGGCATAAGCTCTTTGTGCTTGTGGTCTGAAACAGCCTTTACCTTGTAGCCGAAGTCCTCTCTCATCTTCTTTGGCAGATCGTAGCCGAACTGGTTCTGAAGAATAAAGCCGATTCCGCCCTTGCCTGACTGTGAGTTTATTCTGATAACGTCGCCGTCATACTCTCTTCCAACATCATGTGGGTCGATAGGCAGATAAGGAACAGTCCACTTGTCGCAGTTCTTTTCTTTTCTCCAGTTCATGCCCTTTGCGATAGCGTCCTGATGTGAGCCTGAGAATGCAGCGAATACAAGTGCGCCTGAATATGGGCTTCTGTCATAAACCTTCATTCTTGTAACTCTCTCGTAAAGCTCTACCAGTGCAGGCATATCTGAGAAGTCCAGCTTAGGGTCAACTCCGTGAGTGTACATATTAAGTGCGATAGTAACGATATCGGCATTGCCTGTTCTCTCACCATTGCCGAAACAAGTACCCTCTATTCTGTCAGCACCTGCAAGCAGACCCATTTCGCAGTCTGCCACTGCACAGCCTCTGTCATTATGTGGGTGAAGTGAAACTATAACGTTCTCTCTGTTGTGAAGAGTGTCGCACATATACTCTACCTGCTGAGCATAAACATGAGGCATTGACATTTCAACTGTTACAGGCAGGTTGATGATGACCTTGTTATCAGGTGCAGGCTGCCAGATGTCGATAACAGCGTTGCAGATATCTCTTGCAAACTCAGGCTCTGTGCCTGTGAAGCTCTCAGGAGAATACTCGAATACGATATTGCCCTTTGCGTGCTTCTTATACTCGTTACAGAGCTTTGCACCGTCTGTAGCTATCTTGATTATCTCTTCCTTAGACTTGCGGAAAACCTGCTCTCTCTGTGCAACAGATGTTGAGTTATAAAGGTGGACAACAGCGTTCTTTGCACCGTCGATAGCTTCAAATGTTTTCTTTATGATATGCTCTCTTGACTGTGTAAGCACCTGAATAGTAACATCATCAGGTATCATGTTCTTCTCGATAAGTGTGCGGCAGAACTCATACTCTGTTTCAGAGGCGGCAGGGAAACCTATCTCTATCTCCTTAAAGCCTATCTCAACGAGCTTTGTGAAAAACTCCAGCTTTTCTTCAAGGCTCATAGGAATGATAAGAGCCTGATTTCCATCTCTCAGGTCAACAGAACACCATGCAGGAGCGTGGTCAACATACTCTTTTTCAGCCCACTTCATGCACTTTACAGGAGGCATATAATAGCCTCTCTCATACTTTTCTACGTTTTTCATGTCAGATCCTCCTTATAAATATAAAGCCGATAATTATTTTGATAGTGATGTGGAAAAGGGCATAAAAAAATCGCCACTCCTACCAAAAAGGAGAGACGAGCTTTGCCGTGTTACCACTCTCATTCATATACGGCTCACACCGCATATCTCAGCCGCATCTATCAATGCGTATCTCTATAACGGGAGAACCCGTGAGCGGCTAATAAGATTTCACCGTTCAGGCTCGGGGACGAGTTATCACAAATTCCGCATACCGTCTTGCACCCACCGACGGCTCTCTGTAATGTCAGAACTTTGCTTTTGTTCCTGTCAACGCCTTTATCATATTGTTTTTATTATACCCATACTTCCCGCTTTTGTCAATAGGGCATTTGCTGATTTAACAATTTGTTAATATTCGGTGCTAAATCGTTTTCCCTGACATTAAATGTAGGGGCTGGCGTCCCCTGCAAAATAATCTTAAAATATTCTTATTACGCTTTTCAAATGCTTAAAAGTATCTTAATTAGCCTGTCTGTCGGTTGACAAAGAATAAGCAATGGTCTATAATAATAGATGCTGGCTGAGGGGTTTACCACTCATACTTTTGTACAAAAGGGGATCTATAACATGATATTTGAAAGCATTAAAAAGCTTGTAACATATGGTCTGGAAAGCGGACTTATTGAGGAGAGCGACAGGGTTTATACTACAAACAGGCTTCTTGAAGCCCTTGACCTTGAGGAATATCAAGAGCCAGCGGAGGAGTTTTCTGACGTTGACCTTGAAAGCACCCTCAAAGAGCTTCTCGATTACGCTGTGGAAAAGGGCCTTACAGAAAATTCTATTGTATACAGAGATCTTTTCGACACAAAACTCATGGGGCTTCTTACTCCAAGACCGTCAGAGGTAGACACAAAGTTCTGGGGACTTTACAACCACCAGTCTGCAAAGGTCGCAACTGACTATTTCTACAAGCTTTCGCAGGACACGGACTACATAAGAAGATACAGAGTGAAGAAAGATATGCGCTGGATAGCTCCAACAGAGTACGGCGACCTTGATATAACTATCAATCTTTCCAAGCCTGAAAAAGACCCGAAAGCCATTGCGGCGGCAAAGCTTGCAAAGCAGTCGGGATATCCTAAGTGCCTGCTGTGCTATGAGAACGTGGGATATGCAGGACGAGTGAACTCCCCTGCAAGACAGAACCACCGTGTTATATCCCTTAAAATAAACGGCACAGACTGGGGACTTCAGTATTCCCCATATGTTTATTACAACGAGCATTGCATCCTTTTCAATAAGAAGCATACTCCTATGGTAATAGACCGTTCGGCATTTGAGAAGCTTTTTGACTTTGTCAGACAGTTTCCGCACTATTTCATAGGTTCAAACGCTGACCTGCCTATCGTTGGCGGATCTATCCTTTCGCACGAACATTTTCAGGGCGGTCATTATACTTTTGCAATGGCGAAAGCCCCTGTTGAAGAAAAGATAGTTTTCAAGGGCTTTGAGAACGTTGACGCTGGCATCGTAAAATGGCCTATGTCCGTTATCAGAATAAACAGCGAGGACAAAAACGCTCTCGTTGACCTTGCTGACAAGATACTCAAAGCCTGGAGAGGCTACACTGACGAAGAAGCGTTCATTTACGCTGAAACAGAGGGTGAGCCGCACAACACTATCACCCCTATCGCAAGAATGAGAAACGGCAGATATGAGCTTGACCTTGTGCTTAGAAACAACATCACCACCGAGGAATATCCTCTTGGCGTTTATCACCCGCATCAGGAGCTTCATCATATAAAGAAAGAGAATATCGGTCTTATCGAAGTAATGGGTCTTGCAGTGCTTCCGTCAAGACTTAAAGGCGAAATGGAGAAGCTTGCTCAGGTTCTGGTCACAGAGGGAACAGAGGGTGTACGCCGTGACAAGATGATAGAAAAGCACGCTGACTGGGCTGAGGAAATATCAAAGAAAAACAATATAACAGCCGAGAACGTTCACGAGGTCTTGCAGAAAGAAATAGGCATCGTGTTCGCAAAGGTGCTTGAACATGCAGGTGTTTATAAGAGAAACAAAGACGGAAAAGCTGCATTTGAAAGATTTATAGACTATGTGAACAACAAGTAATAAAGAAAGAGGTGAACGCCCGTATCTCGCAGAAGAGATCCTGCAAGGGTGCGGGCATTTTTATGCTCAGATTTACAAGACAGCATATAAAGGAAACAGCAATAATTCTGGCAATAGTCATTTTTATAGGTACACTGTGGTTTTTAGGCTACAAAAGGCATATAAGAGATACGATCAATCAGGCTTATGACGTTACGCCTATATCCGCCATACAGTTACAGCTTGCTTCGTCATCAAAGGCTGATAAGCTTATGATAGTGGCTCACCCTGATGACGAAGTGCTTTGGGGCGGAGGACATCTTTATGATAAAGGCTATCTTGTTGTGTGTGTAACAAACGGAAGAAATAAGGTGCGTTCTCAGGAGTTCAAGGACGTGGTGACTGCCTCGGGCAACGAGTGTATAATGCTTGAATATCCTGATAAAGTCAGGGGTAAGCGTGATGATTGGGCGCTTGTTAAGGACGGTATCGAATCTGACCTTGAAAAGATAATGACCTGCAAGGATTGGAAGCTTATAGCTGTGCATAATCAAAAAGGCGAATATGGTCATATCCACCATGTAAACGTGCATAATTACGTCACTGAGATATACGATAAGAACGATATCCAGTGCGACCTTTACTGCTTTGGCAAGTATTACAAGGCTAGCCGTCTGAAGGTGGTGGGCAACACTTTGCCAAAGATATCAAAAGAGAGATACGAGTTCAAGAAAAAGCTTGCGGATATGTATACCTCTCAAAAGAAAACTGTAAACAAGCTGTGGCATATGGCTTATTATGAGGATTGGACGCTGTATAAACGCTACAGCGAACACCCTGAAATGAAAAAACAAACTGCAACTGCGCTGGGAGTGGCTGTGAATGAAGCTCAGTAAGAAAAATATAATACATCTTTGTGTGCTTACGGGGATATATCTTCTGTTTGTCCTTGCGCTCACAAGGTTTAAATACGCCTATGGTTCTGAGCTTGATTGGGGCGGACAGCACTATGCTATCCCTGATTATTTCAGAAAGCTCTTTTACAAAACAGGGGACTTTTTTCCCTCCTTCGCCCCGAACATAGGTTGTGGTGAGAACATCTATAATCTGTCATATTATGGGCTTTATTCGCCTTTAATACTTTTTTCTTATCTTCTGCCCTTTGTGAAAATGTCCACCTATATACAGATAGTATCCATAATAGGCATTATAGCAAGCCTGTGGATATTCTATATATGGATGCGGCAGAAATTCACAGACAACACAGCGTTTGCACTGAGCTTTGTGTTTCTCTTTTCAGCGCCCCTTATCTTCCACAGTCACAGACATATAATGTTCGTGAATTATATGCCGTTCCTGCTTTTAGGTTTTATGGCTATCGAGGATTATTTTGAGGGCAAGAGAAAATACATGGTGACGCTTTGGGCATTTTTGATGCTCATGACAAGCTATTTCTTTGCAGTGTCGGGTCTTGCGGCAATGGCAGTGTATGGCGTTTACCGTTGGCTGAAAATAAATGAAAAGCCAACTTTCAAGAAGTTCTGCAAAGACGGAACAGCATTCGCTTTCAGGCTTATCCTAGCAGTGATAATGGCGTGCGTGCTTATCCTGCCGACACTGCACTGTATGCTCTCCGGCAGAGAGGCAGGCAACAGCCATGTTGATCTCAAGTCGTTCATACCAGGTGTAAACTTGAAATTCCTGCTCTATTATCACTACTCAATGGGGCTTTGCCTTTTCACAGTGCTTAGCATAATATCGGCGGTGTTCTCAAAACAACGCTATAGAAGATTTCTCGGGATCGTTATGATGGTAATAGCCACCTGCCCTATAATAGTCTATATGTTAAACGGCACACTGTATGTTGACCCGAAAGTTCTTATACCTTTCCTTCCTCTTGGTATGCTCCTTTTCGGACACACCTATTTTGATATAATAAGAGGAAAGCTAAAGCTTAAACCACTTGCAGTGATAACCCTTTTAGTTGCATTGGCAGGAGTTTTCTGGTTCAAGACCACCAAAAAAGTGGAGTTTTATATTATCCTTGACTTTGTTGTGCTTATGTCGAGCCTGTTTGTATACAGACGTTGCAAAAAAGAGTTCATACTTAATATAGGAATGTCCCTTTGCCTCGTGGTATCCACAGTATATGCAAACTTTGCAGACGAACTTGTGCCTTTAAGAGAGCTTGAATATGATAACAGCAGTGATATGAATACACTTGCAGATTATGTCGGCTCGCAAGAGGAGATATCGAGGACTTCAAACTGCGTTGATGAAGTGAACACAGTGAACATGATATATAATGCAGATTATTACACCATGTCAATATATTCCTCACTGCACAATAAAGATTACAACAAATTTTATTACAGCGAGATATACAACGAAAATTCATACCGCAACACTTCCCTGACCACTCAGACACGAAGCCTTATTGCTGATATGTATTTTTCAAACAGATATCTCATCACTGACGACCCAGTAAAGGCAGTGTCAGGCTACAAGAAGATAAAAGAGAGCGGAAGCCTTTCACTTTATGAAAACAATGACGTTCTGCCTTTCGGATATGCTACCAATGCTCTTATCGGCAGAAAAGAATATAATTCCCTGAATTATCCTTACTCAGTGGAAGCTCTTTTCAATAATATAATAGTTGAGGATAAGACGGAAAAGTCGTTTTCATCTGATATAAAAAAGGTACGCTCCATCAACTTTACAGAGTGCGACCAGATAAAGCGTGAATGGGGAAAATACACCATTGACGCTAAAAAGCCTTTCACTCAGGAGATAACGCTTCCCGAAACGCTCACGAACAATGAGATAATGTTTGTATCTTTCAATGTGAACAACGATATAAAGGGTGGCAGAAAGGACGCTTGGGTGTCCATAAACGGCAATAAAAACAAGCTCACTGCACCTGATTGGAAGTATTACAATAATAACAGACGTTTTGAATATGTCATAACCACAGGTCAGGACTATAGTGCAGACAGCGTTAAAGTGAATTTCTCTGACGGCAAGTATGAGATAACCAACGTTCGCTGTTATGTCATCGACAAAGACAGCCTTGTGCGTGACGTTGACCCGTTCATGATAGACAAGAAGACCTCTCACGGAGATGTGATAAACGGCACTATAGACGTTAAAAATGACGGCTATTTCACCATTTCCATTCCGTATACCGACGGCTTCACCGCCGAGATCGACGGCAAAGAAGTGCAGTGTGAAAAGACCGACACTGCATTCCTTGGCTTCAAGATACCAAAGGGCAGTCACAGCATAAAGATAACCTTTACTGCACCGTTGCTCCACGAGGGCATAGTTCTCTCAGGGGCAGGCTTGCTGATATTCATAGTATGCGTTATTATTGACAGAAGAAAATCAAAAGCTTCAAAGTAGAAAAAAATAAAAGCGACAGAAATCTGGATCTGTCGCTTTTTTTGTCGTATGTTTGGGTTTGTCTATTCACTTATTACATAAAATATGATAAAATAACAGAGTGATTGTGTGACTTTTGTCAAAGATTCTGTCTGAATCCCTCACCAATGGTAACATTTTCGTATGCAAGTTCACGCATTTTCAGCATTACGTCATGTGGAGTTTCTCTCATTCCGCCCGTTGCCCAATCTATTATTATTCCGCAATAGCCATGAGAATAAAAATCGGCAAAGAACTTCGCCTTATCGGAACGCTTTCTGGTTATAGCAACAGCGTGATAGAAAAATCTGATGAACAGCTTGTGCATACTTCTGAAAAGATAATGCTCAAATATCTTTTCGTTGCTTTTTAGCGTGTTTGAGTAAAAGCGCTTGTCTTTGAGCATATTTACGAGAAATCCTTCAAGACGCTCATACCAGTTGTCGTAGTTTACGCCTTTGGTGATGTCAGCGAAAAGCTCGTGAAGATAGATATAGCTCAAAAGCTCATATTTATCCTGAAAATGGTAATAAAAAGACTGGCGGTTAAGACCGCACTCACCTGTTATATCGGATATGGATATTTTATCAAAGGGTTTTTGCTCGCAGAGTTTTTTCAGTGAATCACACAAAGCACTTTTGGTTATCGCAGAGCTTGACATTTAACTACATTCCTTTCAGATTCATAACGACAAAAGGTCTTTTTTGAGGAAAAATCAGACTAAGCTGAATTAATGTCAAAAAAGCAGACAATTTGCGCTAACTTTTATTATATCATAATTTTATGAAATTTCAATAACTTTTTATAAATATTTTATCATTATCATATTTTTCACAGGGGGAAACGGCATGAAAAACAATATCATCACAGAATTTATAAATGGTCAAAGCTGTAGAGCGTATGAAGCCCTGGGGGCAGTAAAAATAGAGAACGGCATAAGATTTTCCACCTATGCGCCCCATGCAAGAAAGGTAGAGCTTTGCCTGGATGGAGATATTATCCCTATGGAATGCGATGAACGTGGGGTATGGAGCGTTGAACACCCTGCAAAAGAGGGTGACATTTATCAGTATGTTATCACAACGCCTACTCTTGAAAAGCACTACCGCTCAGACCCTTTTGCGGTGTACAGCGAGGTAAGGCCGAAAAATGCGTCTGTGGTGTATGATATCGACAGCTATAGCTGGAATGACCAAGAATGGCTCTCAAAGCGTGACAAATGCTATGAAAAGCCTATGAACATCTATGAGGTACATTTCGGCTCGTGGCGCATAAAAGAGGGAAAAGAAGAAACCGACCGCTTTTACACCTATGAAGAAATGATAGACCTGCTCATACCTTATGTAAAGGAAATGGGCTATACCCATATCGAGCTTCTGCCACTGACGGAATATCCTTATGACGGCTCATGGGGCTATCAGGTGTCGGGATATTTCTCCGCAACCAGCCGTTACGGCGACCCCAGAGGGCTTATGAAGTTCATAGACGCTTGTCATGCGGAAAATATCGGCATTATTCTGGACTTTGTGCCCGTACATTTTGTCCGTGATTTCTATGCCCTGCACATCTATGACGGAGGCTTCCTCTTTGAAAGCGACAATGAGTATGACAGATACTCCGAGTGGGGTACTGCCCTGTTTGACTACACAAAGCCTCATGTGCTTAGCTTTGTAAAATCCTCAGTTAATTTCTGGATAGAAAAATATCATGTTGACGGATTGAGATATGACGCAGTTGCAAACCTTATCTATCGTCACGGTCACACTGATGACGCTGTGAACGACAGCGGTATATGGTTCTTGAAGAACACTAATTACACCATTCAGAAAATGCACCCTGACGTTATGCTTTTCGCAGAAGATTCCACAAACTACACAAAGGTAACTGCCCCTGTTGAGTTCGGCGGACTTGGCTTTGACTATAAATGGGATCTGGGCTTCATGAACGATACCATCAATTATATAAAGACTCCGCCTTTTGAACGCAGAAATCATCACAATAAAATGACTTTCTCCATGAGTTATTTCTATAATGACCTTTTCATTCTTCCTTACTCCCACGACGAGGTAGTTCACGGCAAGAAAACCATGGTGGATAAGGTGTTCGGCAGTCAGCAGGAACAGTTTGCTACCATAAGAGCACTGTATACTTTCCAGTTCACTCACCCTGGCAAGAAACTAAACTTCATGGGCAACGAGCTTGGCGAATATCTTGAGTGGCGTGATGAAAAAGAGCTTGGCTGGAATTTGCTCACATATCCTATACATGATTCATTACACGAGTATGTGAAAGCACTCCACAAGCTTTATCTTGAACAGCCTGCACTGTATAAGTCCGACTATAATTCCACATCTTTCCGCTGGATAGACGCAGACAACAAAAATCAGTGCATTTATGCCTACCGCAGAAGCGACCCTTCCGGCAAGACGCTTTATATGGTGTTCAATTTTTCCGGAAGCTATCAGAACTATAGCCTGAAGGTCGAGCAAAACGGAGCCTACAAAGAGCTTCTCAACTCTGACCGTGATATTTATAGTGGATCAAACTGCATAAACAGCGGTCTTTATACCACAAACTATAAGCTGCCACTCAGACTCGCACCTCTCAGCAGCGTTATAATTACCACAGAATGAGAAAAAAATATTAAAAATCATAAAATACTATTGCAAAATGGCGAAATATGCGTTATAATATGAGTGTATGTAATATACAACATTTACACCAAAATCATTTGAGAGGAGTTATGTAAATAATGGTTTATTCTCACGAAGTTGAAACAATGTGCCCTATCGCTCAGGGCGTTGCTCACGGTGCAGCTCCAATTCCAGAAGAAGCAAAGTGGGTAAAAGCTAAGGAAATCAAGGATATCTCAGGCTTTACACACGGTATCGGCTGGTGTGCTCCACAGCAGGGCTGCTGCAAGCTGACACTTAACGTAAAAGAGGGCGTTATTCAGGAATGTCTCGTTGAAACTATCGGCTGCTCAGGTATGACACACTCTGCTGCTATGGCATCAGAGATCCTTCCAGGCAGAACAGTTCTCGAGGCTCTTAACACAGACCTCGTTTGCGACGCTATCAACACAGCTATGAGAGAGCTTTTCCTCCAGATCGTTTACGGTCGTTCACAGAGTGCATTCTCTGAGGGCGGTCTTGTAGTAGGCGCTGGTCTTGAGGACCTTGGTAAGGGGCTTCGTTCACAGGTAGGTACTATGTATGGTACACTTGCAAAGGGTCCTAGATACCTTGAAATGACAGACGGCTATGTTACAGGTCTTGCACTTAACGAAGATGACGAGATCATCGGCTACAAGTTTGTAAACTTCGGCAAGATGATGGACTTCATCAAGGCTGGCGACGATGCTAACACTGCTTTTGAAAAAGCACAGGGTCAGTACGGTAGAGTAGCTGACGCTGTTAAGATCGTTGACCCAAGAAAAGAATAAGGAGGATTTGTTACAATGGCTTTATTTGAATCATATGAGAGAAGAGAAAAGCAGATCCTTGCTGTTATCAATCAGTACGGTATCAACACTATCGAAGAGTGTGCTGACGTATGCAAGGCTAAGGGTCTTGACATTTATAAGCTCGTTGAGGGCATTCAGCCTATCTGCTTTGAGAACGCTAAGTGGGCTTACACAGTAGGCTGCGCTATCGCTATCAAGAAGGGCTGCACAAGAGCTGCTGACGCTGCTGCTGCTATCGGTGAGGGACTTCAGGCTTTCTGTATCCCTGGTTCTGTAGCTGACCAGAGAAAGGTTGGTCTTGGTCACGGTAACCTCGGCAAGATGCTTCTTGAAGAGGACACAGAGTGCTTCGCATTCCTCGCAGGCCACGAATCATTCGCTGCCGCTGAGGGTGCTATCGGTATCGCTGAGAAGGCTAACAAGGTTAGAACAAAGCCTCTGAGAGTTATTCTTAACGGTCTTGGCAAGGACGCTGCACAGATCATCGCCAGAATCAACGGCTTCACATATGTTGAAACAGAAATGGATTACTACACAGGCGAAGTTAAGGAAGTATTCCGCAAGGCATACTCTGACGGTCTGAGAGCTAAGGTAAACTGCTACGGTGCTAACGATGTTACCGAGGGCGTTGCTATCATGTGGAAGGAAAATGTTGACGTTTCTATCACAGGTAACTCAACAAACCCAACAAGATTCCAGCACCCAGTTGCAGGTACATACAAGAAGGAAAGACTTGAGAAGGGCAAGAAGTACTTCTCAGTTGCATCAGGCGGAGGAACAGGTAGAACTCTGCACCCAGATAACATGGCTGCTGGTCCTGCTTCTTATGGTATGACAGATACAATGGGAAGAATGCACAGCGACGCTCAGTTTGCTGGTTCTTCTTCAGTTCCTGCACACGTTGAGATGATGGGTCTTATCGGCATGGGCAACAACCCAATGGTTGGTGCTACAGTTGCTTGCGCAGTTGCAGTTGAAGAGGCTATGAAGTAAGGTTTTAAGCCAATTCACAAGTTTTGTAATGGGACAACGATAAGACTTCGTGTTCAAAAGAATATCAGTAAGGCGTTAGATTTTGTTCTAACGCCTTATTTTTATGCAAAAAAAGACCTCCCCATGCTGTAAGAAAGGTCTGACGACCAAACTAAAGCGCAGGAAGGTCAATATCACAAATACAAGCTAAAAAACTGCATAACTCCCATATTAAAAGAACTTTGCAATATCCTCAACAGCTCTCCTTTTAGGTCTGGCAGGGGCTTCTGCAGGATAGCCAACGGCTATAACCGATACTACGATCTCGCTTTCAGGTATTTCAAGCACCTCGCGGAGCTTTTCTCCGTCCCTGATGCCCATTACAAGCGAGCCTAAGCCAAGCTCAGCCGCTTTGAGAAGAAGTATCTCATTGTGCAGACCAAGATCGTAAAAACCCCAGCCATTGCCGACTTCATTATCAGGAGCACCCTCTTTGTCAAAACCTGCTCTTGTATGTACAAAAGTCGTTACAAGAAGCGCCGCATTTTCAGACCTTTCTCTGTTAAATCCAGGCAAGCACTCATCTCTTACCCTCTTTGTCATCTCGTCACTGAGAACGCAGTAATACCTTGCAGTTTCAGAGTTTTTCCACGATGGCGCTTCTGTTGCGGCAGATATGAGCGTTTCTATCTGCTCTTTTGTTACCTTTTTACTGCCGTCATATTTTCTTATGCTTCTTCTGCTTTCAATAAGCTTCTGAAATTCCATTTATATCTCTCCTTGTCAAAATGTGAGGCTCACGCCTATTTCAGATACAATTATAACATATCACTTTCACCTTTTCAAGTGGCAAAAGCCCTTGAAATGTTCATATTATTGTGATACAATAACGTAAAGACAATATGGGGGTGCAGACTATGAGCTTTGTAAAATTCGAGAACGTTTATAAAAGATACAAAATGGGCGAGATAACCATAAATGCCGCAGACGGTGTTTCATTTGAGATAGAAAAAGGCGAATTTGCTGTTATAGTAGGCGCAAGCGGTGCAGGAAAAACTACTATACTTAATATGCTCGGCGGCATGGATACCTGCGACGAGGGCAAGATCCTTGTTGACGGCAAGGACATTGCCACTTTTAATAAAAAGCAGCTCACAACATACCGCAGATATGACATAGGCTTTGTTTTTCAATTCTATAACCTTGTGAATAATCTTACTGCTAAGGAAAATGTAGAGCTTGCCACACAGATATGCGCACATGCCTCACAGCCTGAAGAAGTGCTGAAAAAAGTGGGACTTGAGGACAGAATGAACAACTTCCCCTCCCAGCTTTCAGGCGGCGAACAGCAGCGTGTTTCTATCGCACGAGCATTGGCGAAAAATCCTAAGCTTCTTCTTTGCGACGAACCAACGGGCGCTCTTGATTACAACACAGGTAAAAATATCCTCAGACTTTTGCAGGATACCTGCCGAAATGACGGTGTGACAGTTATAGTCATCACCCACAACTCTGCAATCGCACCAATGGCTGACAGAGTTATAACCGTCAAAAACAGCAAGGTAGATAAAGTTGAGATAAACAAAGACCCTGTTGACGTTTCTACTATCGAATGGTAACGGAGAAATATATGAAAATTCTTTCGCCTGTCAAATACGAATATGGCAATCTGAAAATAGGCGGAGGCGGCTTTGTGACAGGTATCACTTTCCACCCCACCGACAGCAGAACGCTGTATATCCGCACTGACATAGGCGGTATCTACCGCTATGACTTTGACAAAAGCACATGGGTCTATCTGGCAGAAAAAGTTACCGCAGACGACCCTGCACAGACCTATCCCCTTGCAATAGCCCTTGACGAAAACGACCCTGACAAGCTGTTTTTCACCTGCGGAGATAAGCATTCAAACTATCTCTGCATATCTGATGACAAGGGAGAAAATATAATTCAAAAGACACTGCCATGCAGCGTTCACGGAAACGAAGTTGGCAGAGCCACAGGTGACAGACTTATTTTCAAAAACGGCAGGCTGTATTTCGGCTCGCAGACCGCAGGAATTATCTATTCTGATGATATGGGCGAAAGCTGGCAAAGCATAGACCTGTTTGGTGAGAAAAACATCTCGCTTATATGGACAGACAGCGAGGGCAAACTTTTTATCGCAGGCTGTTCAGGTGAAGCAAACTCCCCTGACGGTGTAACAAGAGGTCACACTCTGTATTGCTCCACAGACGGCTTGAAAAGCTTCGTTCCCCTCACCACCCCAGACCCTGTGAAATACGAAAACTCCTCCTATTATGGCTTCGTGCCACAGCGTATCACCAGCGACAGCAGATATATATACATCACTTTTGCTTCAAGCGGAGAAGTATTCTACGGTGGCATGGGAGCTTACGCCTGCGACACAGGCTCGCTTTCAGGCGGCAAGGTATACAGATACCGCATTGAAAATGGCGTGCCTGTTTTTGATACGGACATCACCCCCGAGGACGATACCCCATGCGGCTACAGCGGAATATGTTCCAACGGCAAAATGCTGTTGTTATCCACTGTCTGCCGAAAAAATGGCGGAGATATGATCTATACAAGCACCGACGGCGGTGAAAGCTGGAAAATAATAATGAATGGGCTTGAATATAGCCGCTTCGATTGGAATATCCCATACATGAAGCCTGCATACAACGGCGGCGGAAACTGCGTCCACTGGATAAGCGACATAAAGCTTTCACCTTTTGACAGCGACACAGCCTTGTTCAACACAGGCACAGGTCTGTTCATGATAACAGGTCTTGCAAGCGGAGATGTGCTTGTCAAACCATTCTGCGAGGGCATCGAGGAAACTGTTCACCTTAATGTATACACCACTACCCATGGCAGAAATCGCATTATAGATATCATTGGCGACCTTGGCGGCTTTGCCTTTGAAGATTATGACAGTGAGTGCGAAAATTCCTTTGCAAACGAAAATGGCGACCGCTACATCACCTGCCTTAATGCTGATCTCACCCTCAGCGACCCAGAATACATCGTCTCAACTCCCCGTGGCAACTGGACGGGCAAAACAAAAGGTGGTCTGATCTTATCCAAAGATTGCGGTTCAACGTGGGAGAAGCTTCCCATGCCCCGTGGACTTTCTGAGTTTATAGACCAAAAACTTGACAACATCGAAAAGCCTAATGCAGACTCAGGTTGGACAGCGATATCTGCCGACGGCAAACGCATAATGTGGGCTGTTGCAGGCGGCAGAGGCTTTTCTAACAAGGCTGTCTGCTATACCGACGATGAGGGAAAAACATGGCAAAAGTCCATTTTTACGGACAGCAGTGGAAACTCAGCAGATGAACACAACGTAAAAATTTTCTCGGACTATTACAACAGCGATCTTTTCTTCGCCATAGCAGAACGAGAAAATCTGGGGCTTTACATCAGCCGTGACAAAGGTGCAACTTTCAGAGAAGTGTCCATAAAAGCGGACATAAAGTGTCCACGATACGCTCACTATCAGCTTTCAAGACAGCCAGATAAAAGCGGAGTATTCTGGCTTGCAAACGGCATAAAAGGACTTTACCGCTTTGAGATAAAGAGTGACAGCGTGGGTATAAGTGATATTCTCCCTGAGGACAGGATTAACTGCATAGGCTTTGGAAAAGGGCTTGAGGAAACTCCTGCAATGTATGTCACAGGAAATATCAGTGGCGAATACGGCTTTTATATTTCTGATGATCTGGGCGAAAGCTTCGCACGTATAAATACCGATAGACAGCAATACGGCGTTATACACTCAATATGCGGAGATATGCGAGAACACGGCGTTTTCTGCCTTGCCACAGGCTCTCACGGACTTATGTTCGGCAGACAAAAAAACCTTGCAAAGCCGTGAAAAATGTGGTATAATCAAAATAACATAATTGAAAGGAAGTTCAATATGACCTACAAGGAAGAATTTATAAAATTTATGGTAGACAGCGGAGTTCTCACATTTGGCGACTTCACTCTTAAAAGTGGCAGAAAAGCTCCGTATTTCATCAACTGCGGAAACTATAAAACAGGCGAACAGCTTGCAAAGCTGGGCGGCTTTTACGCTGATTGCATAGCTGACAACAAAATACCTGTTGAAACACTTTTCGGACCTGCATATAAGGGTATCCCTCTTGCTGTTTCAGCCGTTATCGCACTTGCAACAAAGTATGGCATTGACGTTTCTTACTGCTTTGACAGAAAAGAGGCTAAAGACCACGGCGAGGGCGGAATGTTCGTCGGCAAAAAGCTTGCAGACGGTGAAAAGGTAATAATCATCGACGATGTTATGACATCAGGAAAGGCTCTCAGAGAGTCAATGCCAAAGCTCAAAAGTGCCGCAGACGTAAACGTAACAGGCATGGTGATAACAGTTGACAGAATGGAAAAGGCACTGGATACTGACCTCTCTGCCGTTGAACAGGCTTATAAAGACTTTGGCGTAAATGTATACTCTATCGTAAACATCAACGATATTATCAAGGCTATTCAGGACGGTGTTGTTGAGGGCAAAGAGTATCTTGACAAAATGCTGGAATACCGTGCAGCATACGGAGTTGACCACGAATAATAAGCCTGCTTGAGGAAAATTTAAGGTTATTTTAAAGTTACAAATTGAAATAATTTGTAACAGTATTGTAGTGAAATGTAACTTGTCTGTTCTTGAAGTTACAGCCCCTAAAGGCTATAATATGTAATGTAGAACAGAGAAAGAAAAAGAATGTAAACACTAAGATTAAACTCTTAGCTCGTTTCATCCTCTCCAAAATTTTTACACAAGCAAAGGGCAGCCAATGGGTTGCCTTTTTGTTTTGTCGAAACGAGCAGGATAAATGTAAAAAAAGTGTTAAGTGCTTGACAAGTGACGTATATAATGGTATAATAATAAAGCTGATTTGTTCAGCATATTGATAAATACTACATAGAACTACTGTCTAAACTGAAATGATGGGCTTCTATGAGTCATAATTTTAGTTTGGAAGGAGGAAGTCAAATGAGAGAAGGAATTCACCCAAAGTATGAGGAAACAACAATTACTTGCGCATGCGGTAATGTTATCCATACTCGTTCTACAAAGAAGGATATCAAGGTTGAAATTTGTTCTAAGTGCCACCCATTCTACACAGGTAAGCAGAAGCTCGTAGATACAGGCGGACGTGTTGACAGATTCAAGAAGAGATTTAATCTTGACTAATTTTCAAAGGGAACGGATAATTCCGTTCCTTTTTTCTTTTATATGAGGAAACCAAATGGGATATACAACAATCTATGAGGAAGCTCAGGCGAGCTTTACGGAGAAAAAGTCCGAATTTATCGGGCATATCGCACCTGTCAGCACCGCTGATGAGGCTGTCGCATTTATAAACAGGATAAAAGCCGAAAACCGCAAGGCTAGGCACAACGTCTATGCCTATGTGTTGAGAGAGGGTAACGTTTCACGATACAGCGACGACGGCGAGCCACAGGGTACAGGCGGAGTGCCTGTGCTTGATGTAATAAACAAATCTGGGCTTACAGATGTTTGTGTGGTGGTGACACGATATTTCGGTGGAATACTTTTGGGGGCAAGCGGTCTTACAAGAGCCTATTCTCAGGGTTGTTCAATGGCGGTGAACGCTGCAAGAAAAATGAAAATGTGTGAGTGTTCAAGAATATCCTTTTCCTGCGACTATACACTTTATGGCAAGGTCAGCTATGCGTTGCCTGAATATGGCGTGATAATGGAAAAAGAGGACTTTGCCGATTCTGTAAATCTTGCGTTTCTTGTGAAGTCTGAATTTTCAGACAAGCTGAAAAAACAGCTTACGGATATATCCTGCGGCAAGCTTGAATTGTCAGAAGAAACAAATCTTCTTGCTGATTTTGCATGAGATTTGTGCGATTATACAAAAACATTCAGCCTTTATGTAAAAATAAAGGCTTTTTTGAACTATTATAGTATATATTATATAGAGTTAGTATGTTTTATATACTGTAAGGGGGAATTTTTGTGCTGCCGAGAGAACAAACTGAGTTGTTTGAAAAACAATTTCTGAGCGAAAACGCCTGCTTGTCTGTTGATTCAAAAGGGCGTAAAAAGCCTTGCGAACCTTGTCCGCTGAGGACGTGTTTCCAGCGTGACCGTGACAGGATACTTCACTGCAACTCTTTCAGACGGCTGAAGCATAAAACTCAAGTCTATCTGTCCCCTGCAGGCGACCATTATAGAACACGACTTACTCATACCCTTGAGGTAAGTCAGATCGCACGGACTATCTCACGGGCTTTGCGGCTCAACGAAGATCTCACCGAAGCTATCGCACTGGGTCATGACCTTGGTCATACGCCTTTTGGTCATGCAGGAGAAAGGGCTCTCAACGAGCTTAGCCCTGACGGCTTTCACCACTATGAGCAAAGCCTGCGTGTAGTGGATATTTTGGAAAAAGACGGCAAGGGTCTTGACCTCACAGAAGAAGTCCGTGACGGAATATTAAAGCACACTAACATGATAGCCGACACGAAAGAGGGCTATGTTGTGCGATTTGCAGACGTTATCGCCTATATAAATCACGATATCGACGATTCCGTTCGTGCAGGCATTATGACCGAGGAGGATATCCCGAAAAACATCACAAAGGTTCTTGGCGGATCCAAGTCTGAGAGGATAACCACTCTTGTGACCTCGCTTATCAAGGGCGGAGCCGAAAGCCTGCATATGGACGACGAAGTGAGTGACGCCTACACTGCACTGCATAGATTTATGTTTGACTTTGTGTACACAAATCCAAAGTGCAAATCAGAAGAAGTCAAGGCTAAAGACATGATAGCAAAGCTCTATGACTACTATGTTCATCATATCGAAAAGCTGCCTGCCTTTTATATGAATCTCGCCTATCAGTTCGGAATTGACCGTGCTATCTGTGATTACATATCAGGCATGACAGACGGCTTTGCCATTGAAACCTTTAAAAATCTGTTTATCCCATTGGGGTGGACAAAGTATTAGCGCATACCCAAGGAGGAAGAAATTTGCCGCTGCCTATAGATTTTATAGAAAGACTTAAAGCTGCCAACCCTATCGCAGAGGTCATGAGCAGCTACGTCACCCTCAAAAGAACAGGCAGAGATTATGTTTGCCTCTGCCCTTTTCACAACGAAAAAACCCCGTCCTGCCATATTCACCCTGACAAAGAGTATTTTCACTGCTTTGGCTGCGGAGCAGGCGGAGATGTTATCACTTTTACAATGAAGTACAATAATCTGGACTATTGGGAAGCTGTCAAGCTCCTTGCAGAACGTGGCGGAGTGCCGCTTCCGGAGGATAACGGCTATGACAGCAAGCGCACCGATACCAGAAAGCGCTTCTATGAAATGAATAAAACAGCCGCAAGGTTTTTCTATCATCAGCTAAAGACACCACAGGGCAAGGAATGTCTTGACTATCTTATAAACAAACGTAAGCTCAGTATTGAAATCATAAAGAAATATGGAATGGGCTTTGCTCCAAACAGTTGGTCTGCCTTGAAAAGCTATATGCTCTCTGAGGGCTTCACCGAGGAAGAATTGGAGCAAGGCTCGCTTATCTCACGTTCACAGAAGAATACCCGAAATACGTTCGATTTCTTCGTAAATCGTGCAATGTTCCCTTTTATCGACCTTGCAGGTCATATAGTGGGCTTTGGCGGAAGAGCGCTCACACCTGACGATAAGAGAAAATACCTTAACTCAAAAGATACCCTTGTGTATTCAAAAAACAGATTTCTTTTCTCCATGAACTTCGCCAAAAACGCCGCAGTGAAAGATAAGACCATTCTTCTGTGCGAGGGTAACCTTGACGTTATTTCCCTTAATCAGGCAGGCTTTGAGAATGCCGTAGCTTCCTGCGGAACTGCGCTCACCCCTGAGCAGGCGAAGATAATATCCAACTATGCAGACAACGTTGTCATATGCTATGACGCAGATGGCGCAGGTCAGAAAGCCACAACGAGAGCAATAAAAATTCTAGGTGAAACTGGCCTTAAGACCACAGTTATAAAAATGAACGGTGCAAAAGACCCTGATGAGTACATAAACAAATTCGGAGCAGACCACTTTCGCCATTTGCTGAGAAAATCAGACGGTGCAATAGAGTTTGAGCTAGAAAAATGCAAAGACGGCATTGATATGGACACTGATATAGGCAGGATAGATTATCTCAAAAAAGCCTATAAAGTCCTTGCGGATATAAGCTCCCCTACTGAGCGTGAGATATACGCAAAAAAGGTGGCGGCTGAACAGAATGTGAGCATCACAACTGTCAATGCAGAACTTAATGCTATACTTAAAAACCGTCGCTATCAGTATAGCAAAAAGGAATGGACTCGCACTATAACCTTCGCTGACAAGCGTGACACCATAAACCCCGAAGCCAATGAACACAGACGAGAATCCGCCGCCGAAGCGGGTATCATATATTATCTCTACAATAATCATGACGCCTGCGGAGATGTTCTCAAAAGGCTTCCGCCCGACAAATTCGTTACCAGCTTCAATAGGCGTGTTTACGAAAGCCTGACGAGCAAGATAACCGATTTGCAGGATTGCTCTGTATCATCTTTTAATGGTGAATTTTCACCCGAGGAAGTGGGTAAGATAACGGAGATACTGGAAAAATACAGCGAACTGGGCATTGACGCCAAGGTCGCTGAGGATTATATAAATGTGCTTTTAAACTACAAGCCGAAGGAGAAACAGGAGGATATATCCGACGATGACTTCTTCAAAAAGTTTGAAGAAATGCGCAAAAAGAATTAGCAAAGATCAACCGATGTAAAAATTGAGATTGGAGTGTTTGAAATGACAGACAAGAAACAGATACTTGATAACCTTATGGAACACGGCAAAACTACAGGTAAGCTCACTACAAAAGAGATAACTGACGCTCTTGAAAAGCTCGACTATGACGTCGAGCAAATGGACAGCTTCTATGATAGCTGTGCCGCAAATAATATTGAGATAATTGATGATATCATCACTGACGACAGCCTTGACATGGTAAACCCAGAAGACGATCTGGATCAGGACGGCGTTGATATTTCCCTTTCAACTGACGGGATCGCTATCGACGACCCGGTCAAGATCTACCTTAAGGAAATAGGCAGAGTGCCGCTTCTCACCTCCGAGGAGGAGATACAGCTTGCAGAAAAGATGTCTAGCGGCAATGAAAAGGACGCTAAAAAAGCAAGAAAAAGACTTGCAGAAGCAAACCTCAGACTTGTTGTTTCTATCGCAAAGAAATATGTGGGCAGAGGAATGAGCTTCCTTGACCTTATCCAGGAAGGCAACATGGGTCTTATCAAAGCCGTTGAAAAATTCGACTATACAAAGGGCTTCAAATTCTCCACATATGCCACATGGTGGATAAGACAGGCTATAACAAGAGCGATCGCCGATCAGGCAAGAACTATCAGAATACCTGTACACATGGTAGAAACTATCACAAAGGTAAAGAAAGTATCCTCACAGCTTCTCCACAAGAACGGTCATGATCCGTCACCTGAGGAAATAGCAAAAGAGCTTGATATGAGCGTTGAAAGAGTAAGAGAGATAATGCGTATCGCTCAGGACCCTGTTTCTCTTGAAACACCTATCGGCGAGGAGGAGGACTCACATCTTGGCGACTTTATCCCTGATGATGACGCTCCGGCTCCGGCAGAAGCCGCTTCACTTGTGCTTCTTAAAGAGCAGATAAATCAGGTGCTTTCCACTCTTACAGAGAGAGAAGAGAAGGTGCTCAGACTGCGTTTTGGTCTTGAGGACGGACGTTCAAGAACTCTTGAAGAAGTAGGTCAGCAGTTCAACGTTACCCGTGAGAGAATACGTCAGATAGAGGCAAAGGCTCTCAGAAAGCTCCGTCACCCTAACAGGAGCAACAAGGTAAGAGATTATCTTGACTAAGTTTCGGAGGAAATAAATGTTTATAACACTTGAGGCGGATTACGCAGTAAGAATAGTATCCGTTCTATGCCGCGAAAAAGACAAAATGGACGCAAAGACCATTTCCAATGATGCCTGCGTTACACTTCGATTTGCGCTGAAGATACTGAGAAAGCTTGTTGCGGCTGATATAGTGAAGTCATATAAAGGTACGCAGGGGGGCTATATCATAAATAAAGACCCTGCACAGCTTACCTTGAAAGACGTTCTTGAAGCCATAGAGGGTACATATTATTTTTCAAGATGTCTTTCCCCAGACTGCACCTGCAACAGAGGTGCAGACGGTATCTGCTGTTATCAGAAAGCTTTTAACGAGATATCTGAAATGGTAAGGAACAAGCTTGACACATATACCTTTGCGGAGCTTATCGCAAATTCTGAGGAATTTAACCGAGAGGATACTGCTAATGAAACGCAGCAAGAAATTCAAGCTTGACAAGGAAGCTATAAACAAAATAGACAGCGAGTATGACGATCGTGACCTTTCAAACTACACAAATTACGAGGTCTACGAGGAAGAAAAGCCGCGTCACAGATTTCTGAAAAAGCTCGTAAAACGGCTGATAATACTGTGTGCAGTTGTGCTTGTGATAAACCTTGCGGTGCTTTTGTATACAGGCAGACTGTGGTTCAATGAGCCGAAAAAGCGTGACTATCCAATAAGAGGACCTGTTGTAACAGAGTCAATGGGCGAGATACGCTGGAAGAGTTTTGCTAAGCAGAATATCCAGACCGCATATATAAGAGCCACCAAAGGCACTACCTTTGAGGACGGTGCGTTCCGTGACAACTGGAACGGCTCAAAGGACACTGATATATCAGTGGGAGCATATCATGTGCTTGAACTTGATACTGACGGCACTAAGCAGGCAGAGCATTTCATAAATGCTGTGGGCGAGGATCTAAGCGGCAGGCTTATCCCTGCAGTGGAGGTAAGACTGAGAGGACTTTACAGACTTTTGCCACCTGACTATTACGAAGCCGCAGATAACCTTGCAGACTTCTGCGACAGGATAGAAAAGCAATACGGCATAAGACCTGTCATATACTGCACAGAACGGACGTACAAAAACATCGTTGCTTCAGACAGCAGATTTAACAAAGACAAGATATGGTATGAGAGCCTGTTTTCAAAGCCTGACGAGGATATGGATTGGACGTTTTGGACTTATACCAACCGTGTAAAATTCTCATTCTATGAAAGCGGCGAATATCTCCACATGACGGTATTTAATGGCAGCGAAGATGATTTCAAAAAACTAATATTGTAAAAAAGCGTGTATGTCATTGGCATACACGCTTTTTCTATCACATAAAATAAAAACAGGACAAACACTTTTATGTCCGTCCTGTCTGTTTCATAATATTACTACAAATATGTAATTACTTAGCTTCACCCTTGAGCTCTGCCATACAAGCTGCACAAATTGTCTTGCCCTTGTATTCAACGCACTCTTCACCGCTTCCGCAGAAGATACAAGTTCTCTGGAACTTCTTCAGAATGATCTTGTCATCATCTGTATAGATCTCGATAGCGTCCTTAACAGCAAGGTCGTAGGTTCTTCTGAGCTCGATAGGAAGAACGATTCTTCCAAGCTCGTCAACTTTTCTTACAATTCCTGTAGATTTCATAAAATCAATCCCCTTTAAATTAATTTGAAACACAAAAATAGTATTTCATTTAACATAAATCTTATGATAAACATATTATAACAAACATAATTACATTTGTCAAGCGTTATCACCAAAATTTCACACTTATTGTCAAAGTTTTTTATATATTAACTTGATATGAATACTAGCCGAAAGGAGTGTTAATTATATTAAGCGTAATAATTGTGATATTGTCCCTATCCGCCTTGTTATGCGGTTTTCTTAAAGGCGACATGACAGCAGTATCAGTGGCTTCTCTTGAAGGCTGTAACAAAGCAGTGGAGCTTGTCATATACCTGAGTGGCTCGATGTGTCTTTGGGGCGGACTTATGAAGATATGTGAAAAGGCTGGCATAACAGCGGTCATTGCCCGTATGCTATCCCCTGTCACAAGGCTGCTATTCAGAGATGCCGCACACTGCCCCGAGGTCATGAATACCGTGACAATGAACCTGACCGCAAACCTTTTAGGATTAGGCAATGCCGCCACACCCTCAGGCATAGCCACAGTGAAAGCCATGCAGAAGCTTCCGCCCGCGGCACGAAAGAAGTGCATTTCTATGCTTGTGGTGCTTAACACGGCTTCCATTCAGCTTATCCCCTCCACCATTGCGGCAATGCGCCTTGAACACGGTGCAGTATCCCCCTTTGACGTAACGCCTGCTATCATTTTCTCCTCCCTTATCTCCGTGACCGCAGGCTGTCTTATGGTCTATGCCCTCAACATCAGAAAGGACGAACGCCATGAATTTCGGTGACATTTTCGTGCCTGCGCTTATGGTTTTTATACTTTGCTATGGGCTTGCGAAAAAGGTGGATATAGTGAATGTGTTCTGCGAGGGTGCAACTGAAAACCTCAAAATCGCCGTGGGGCTGATACCAATGCTCATTCTGCTTATGACAGCAGTGGGAATGTTCACATCATCAGATGCGGCTGATATTATAGCAAAACTGCTCCGACCTGTCACCACTTTTCTAGGCTTTCCGGAAGAGTGCATACCCCTTGCCATAGTCAGACCCATTTCAGGGAGCGGCGCACTTGCCTGCCTTGAAACCATTCTTTCAAGCGTTTCCCCTGACAGCTACAGCGGACGTGTGGCAAGCGTTTTAATGGGGTCAACGGAAACAACATTCTACACCATAGCAGTATATTTTTCAGCCATAAAGCAAAAAGCTTACCCTTCTGTATTTGCAGCGGCGTGCCTTTCAGACCTTATGGGATTTGTATTCTCTGCACTTGCAGTTAGGCTGTTCTTCTCATAAAATGCAGGAATAAATTTCACATATTTGTACATAATAGACCTATCACAAATAAACGGAGGTCTACCCATGAAAGATATGTTTTGTTTCCAGTGTCAGCAGACAGCACACAACACAGGCTGTGACGGAAAAGTAGGCGTATGCGGCAAAAAAGCCGACACAGCAGTTTATCAAGACGAGCTTATCGGTGCACTTATCGCCCTTGCAAACGCCGCAGAAAATGGCTCGTCAACTGAAAAAACAGATATGCTCATACTCAAAGGGCTTTTTACGACTATCACGAACGTGAACTTCAATAATGTCACCATAAAACAGCTCACAGAGGAGATACACATTGAGCGAAACCGCATCAACTCTCAGAAGTTTGATGACTACGACATGAAAAAACTGTGGAACGATCATGAGGATATCCGCTCGCTGAAATCACTTATCCTCTTCGGAATAAAGGGTATGGCGGCGTATGCTTATCACGCACAGGCACTTGGCAAAACTGACAGCGAGGTGACAAGCTTTTTCTACAAGGCTCTGCGTGCCATAGACAGTGAGAACGACCCTGAAAAGCTGTTGGGGCTGGTGCTTGAAACAGGCAATGTGAACCTGAAATGTATGGCACTTCTCGACGCCGCAAACACTGACGCATACGGCGACCCTGTCCCTACAGAAGTTCCACTGACAATTGAAAAAGGGCCTTTTATCGTCGTGAGCGGTCATGACCTGCACGATATGAAACTTCTCCTTGAGCAGACCAAAGATAAAGGGGTGAATATCTACACTCACAGTGAAATGCTCCCTGCCCATGGTTATCCAAAGCTCAAAGCCTATCCGCAGCTAAAGGGCAATTTCGGCACAGGCTGGCAAAATCAGCAGTCGGAATTTCACAATATCCCTGCACCGATACTTTTCACAACAAACTGCATAATGCCTGTCCGTCAAAGCTACTGCGACAGAGTTTTCACCACCTCTATCGTGTCATATCCTGAGCTTGTGCACATTGGCGACGACAAGGATTTTACGCCTGTTATAGAAAAAGCCATTGAGTGCGGCGGCTATGATGAGGACAAGGAAATGACAGGCATGAACGGCGGTCACACAGTAACGACAGGCTTTGCACACAACGCAGTGCTGTCAAATGCCGAAAAGATAATAAGCCTTGTGAAAGAGGGCAGGATAAAGCACTTCTTCCTCATAGGCGGCTGTGACGGTGCGTCACCGAGCAGAAGTTACTATTCCGACTTCGCAAGGCTCACGCCGCCTGACAGCCTTATCCTCACTCTTGCCTGCGGAAAATACCGCATAAACGATATGGATCTTGGCACTATCGACGGCATACCAAGGATACTTGACTGCGGACAGTGCAATGACGCATACTCAGCCATAAAGATAGCCCTTGCACTTGCCGAGGCGTTTGACTGCGGCGTGAACGATCTGCCGCTGACACTTGTGCTTTCATGGTATGAGCAAAAGGCAGTGTGCATACTTCTTACCCTGCTTTCATTGGGCATAAAGAACATCTACCTCGGACCGACCCTCCCTGCATTCGTTTCAAATGGAGTGCTTGACGTTTTGGTGGATAAGTTCCAGCTTACTCCTATAAGCACCCCTGAAGAAGATATAAAGAAAATACTTGGCTGATAAGCCGCAAACGCAGGAGCGTGGTAATACGTTCCTGCGTTTTTATCGTAAAAAAATCTTCTTTATTTCTTGTATAGGAGAATAAAATATGGTATAATCATATTAAAGAAAAAACAAGAAATCGGAGGTACATAAAATGTCTGAAATAAAATGTCCCCACTGCGGAGAGGTTTTCAAGGTAGATGAGCAGGGCTATGCGGCTATCGTGGCACAGGTAAAAACGGCTGAGTTTGATAAAGAGCTTGACAAGCGTGTGGCTGATGAAAAAGACAAGGCTTTGAAACTTGCCAAGCTTGATTTTGACAGCAAGTATACAAAGGCTGTCAATGATAAGGATATGGAGATACAAAAGCTGAAAGCGGCTGCGGCTAACGGTGAGAGTGAAAAGACACTTGCAGTCACAAAGGCGCAGGAAAGTACAAGAGCCGAGTATGAAAAAACGCTTGAACAGCTCAAAGAGCAGATAAGTCAAAACGAAAAGCTTATCGCACAGCTTACCGCTCAGACCAAATCTATGACCACAGAAAAAGAACTTGCCATATCAATGGCTGTGGAGAAAGCAAGATCGCAATTCAACAGCGAAAAGGATAAGCTCAGGCTGGAGATATCTCAGCGTGATATGCAGATACAGCAGCTCAATTCTGAGCATACTCTGCAAATGCAAAAGTCAGAAAATGAATATAAAGCGGAGATAACACGTCTTGAAACGGATATCAAAAATAAGGATACTGAAAAGGCTTTGGAGCTTACCACTGCACTTTCAAAAGTGGAAAGTGAGAAAAATTCCACTATTGCAGAGCTTAATGCACAGATAAAAAGTAAGGACGAAGCTATCGCATACTACAAAGACCTAAAAAGCCGTCTGTCTACAAAAATGGTGGGCGAGAGCCTTGAACAGCACTGCATGAACGAGTTCAATAAGATAAGAGCTACCGCATTCAGAAACGCTTATTTTGACAAGGATAACGACGCAAGCTCAGGAAGCAAGGGCGACTTTATATACCGTGAATGTGATGAAAACGGTGTGGAGATAATATCCATAATGTTTGAAATGAAAAACGAGCAGGACACCACCTCCACCAAGAAAAAGAACGAGCATTTCTTCAAAGAGCTTGACAAGGACAGGCGTGAGAAAAAATGTGAATACGCTGTACTTGTTTCACTTTTGGAAAGCGACAGCGAGCTTTATAACGCAGGCATCACAGATGTTTCATATGCTTATGATAAAATGTATGTAGTCAGACCTCAGTGCTTTATACCGATAATCACCATACTGAGAAATGCCGCCATGAATACCCTTTCCTATAAGGAAGAGCTTGAAAAGGTACGCAACGAGAATATCGACATCACAATGTTTGAGCAAAACATCAACACTTTCAAGGAGGGCTTTGCCCGAAACTATGAACTTGCAAGCAGACGTTTTGGCGAAGCTATCACAGAAATAGACAAGTCTATAGCACATCTCACAAAGATAAAAGAAAATCTTATTTCATCAGAAAACAATCTGCGCCTTGCAAACAAAAAGGCTGACGCTCTCACTATCAAGAGCCTTACCAAAAATAACCCTACCATGCAGAAAAAATTTGCCGAGCTTAAAGGAGAATAATTGCTGACATATGAAAGGAGTGGCAAAGCCATGAAAAAAGATATCAGAAAAGACATTTTCACAATTATCGCCGTGACTGTCGCCGCCTTTCTGATGGCGCTAAACACAAAGACCTTTGTGAACACAGGCGGTCTTTACCCAGGCGGAATGACAGGAATGTCCATACTCATACAGCGTGCAGTGAAACAGCTTGCAGGCATAATGCTTCCGTTCAGCATCATAAACATAACTCTGAACATAATCCCCGTGTATATCGGTTTCAGATTTATAGGCAAAAAGTTCACGGCTTTTTCCTGCGTGATGATACTGCTCAACAGCTTTTTCACCGACCTTATCCCCAATCACATAATCACTCAGGATGTGCTTCTCATAAGCATCTTCGGAGGAATGATAAACGGCGTTGCCATTAGCCTCTGCCTTAATCGTGGTGCAACATCAGGTGGAACGGACTTTATATCCATTTATCTTTCAGAGAAAAGCAATATGGACACCTTCAATGTTATACTTGGCTTCAATGCGGTCATATTGTGCGTTGCAGGCTTTATGTTTGGCTGGGACAAAGCACTGTACTCTATCATCTTTCAATATGCTTCAACAACCGTTTTGCATATGCTCTACAAAAAATTCCAGCAAAGCACCTTGCTTATCGTAACAAACAAGCCCAAAGAGATAGCAGACGCTATTTATGCGGTGAGCCAGCATGGCGCGACCATACTTGACGGCGAGGGGTCTTATGAACACTGCGAAAGACAGATCGTCTATTCAGTAGTATCAGCGGCACAGACCAAAAAGGTCATACACGCTGTAAAAGAAGCCGATCCGAAAGCCTTCATAAACGAAGTAAAAACACAAAAACTCTCAGGAAGATTTTATCTTCCAAAAGAGAGCTGATATAGAAGCGGACTGAAAAAGGTCCGCTTTTTATTAAAAAAAATCTTGTTCAACCCTTGTACTTTGCGAAAAAATATGATATACTATTAATGTATATAAAATCATCTGTATTTGTTTTGTTTTTTTCATTACATTTACAGAAATTATCGAAAGGGTGTGAACTATGCTTGACAGTATCGCTTATGTTATAAACGCTATTTGGGGCGTTTTTACATCAATAGGTCTTAATGACATTGTCGATATTGCTATCCTCTCCTTTCTGATATTCCACGGCATAAAGCTTATTCGCGAAACAAGGGCGCAGCAGCTCACAAAAGGTATCCTTATACTTATAGGTTGCTATCTGCTTGCAGTATTCTTTAATTTGCAAACTATCAGATTTTTGCTGAGGATCTGCTTCCAGTGGGGCTTCCTTGCTCTTATCATAATGTTTCAGCCTGAACTCAGACGTGTTCTTGAAAAGGTTGGACGAACAAGTCTGGGTGGCTTTAATTTCTTTAACTCCGGTGACTCTGACGACAACACCGAACATTGGAAAAAAGCTATTGACGCTATATGTGATTCTGCCGCAAGTCTTTCTTCCACCAAAACAGGTGCGCTTATAATCTGTGAGAGAAAGACAAAGCTTGGGGAACAGATAGCTACAGGAACGATACTCAACTGCATACCGTCAACAGCGATATTCGGAAACATATTCTTCCCGAATACACCGCTCCATGATGGTGCTGTAATAATCAGAGACGGAATAATACTTGCGGCAGGCTGTTTCTTGCCAAGACCGCAGAAAGACGAACTTATAAACAAACAACTCGGTTCAAGACACCGTGCAGCTATCGGAATGAGCGAAAACTCTGACGCAATAGTCGTCGTGGTATCTGAGGAAACAGGCAACATCTCAGTTGCCGAAAACGGAGAGCTTACCAGAGGATATTCAAAGGACTCTCTGAAAAGACTTCTGGACAATCGTCTTTTGCCTGAAAAGGACGCTAATTCCATTAGAGAAAATTCTTTTGCAGGAAGGGTGATTTCAAAATGGAAAAAGTAAAAAAGGCTAAAAAAGAAAATCGCCATGGTGCAGACTTTGGTCTGAGAATACTTTCCATAATCATTGCTGTAATAATATGGTTCGCCCTTTCTATCACTCAGTATCCTACAATAAATAAGACTATAACAAACGTTCCTGTTGTGTTCTCACTTGACGGAACGCAGGCAAAAGAAAAAGGACTTTCCGCACTCAACTATAAGGATATCTCCGTAGACGTTGAGATAAAGGGCATGAACTATGAGATAGGCAGCTATACTGCCGCAGATCTTGTGGCAACTGTCAATCTTGATGACGTAACAAAAGAGGGTACCTACGACCTTGACATCGATGTCAAGTCATCACATTCCACCGACAAGGTAACTGTAGTTTCTGTCAACCCTGACACTGTTTCTGTGGAGTTTGACAGACTTACCACAAAGACTATCCCACTCACCGCAGAAGCCCCGCTCATAAGTGCTGAGGAGGGCTATATCCTTAAAGAAACTACCACATCGCCAAGCGAGATAACAGTTGAAGGTCCGAAAAATGACCTTGACAACATAAGCAAAGCAGTGGCACAGATCTCAAAATCAAAGAAAATATCCGAGGACACAACTATCAACACACAGGATATCGTATTCTATGACGATGACGACAACGTTGTTGACCCATCTAAAATAGAAGTCAAGGATACAAAGTCTGTCGATGTGAATTTTGTTATCTACAAGAAAAAGACAGCAAAGCTAAAGGTAGATATTTCTAATTGTACGGATAATTTTGATGTCAGCTCACTGCCACTGAAGCTTTCCGAGGAAGAGATATCTGTGGTATCGCCAAATCTTGACGACTCAGATACAGAAACGCTCACTATCGGCTCCATAAAACTTTCAGAGATAAACCTTGCAAAGGTGTTCAGCTTCAAGATCCCTCTCAACTCAGGTGAGATCAATATGAATGGCGATGAAAACGTTCGTGTATCCTTTGACTCAGAGGGATACACCTCGAAGGAGTTCACCATAACATCAGACCATATCATCACAACGGGCAAGCCGTCAGGCAAGTCCACTGAGATAGAAACCAAAAAGCTCACAAACGTCAAGGTCTACGGTCCTGAAGATGTGATAAACAATCTTAAAGACAGCGACTTATACGCTGAGGTCAATCTCAGCGACATAATTGACTCTGGTTCTTATGCTCGAGAGGCTATAATCTATTCACCGACCTACAACAACGTTTGGGGTTTCGGCAAAAACGAGATACAGATAGTTGTTTCAGACTAATAGAATTTTATCGGGACGATCTATTCGTCCCGATTTTTCGGTAAAAACGCAGGAGGATATATGCCAATAATAGTAAATCAAATAAGTTCCCCCCTTAACGCAACAGAGCAGGAAGTTATCTCCACCGCTCTGAAAAAGCTAGGCAGTGCCTCAAAGCATGCCATAGACTGCGAGATACACAAAAGCTCTCTTGATGCACGAAAGCGCAACGACATTCACTTTGTCCACTCAGTTTTCGTGACGCTTGACAGTGCCGACCTTGAAAAGAAGCTTTGTGAGAAGAACACTTCCCTGACCTATGTTGAGCGCAGTGTTTACAAGCCTGTCATATCCACAGAAAAAGCAGAGGGCAAAGTTGTCATTGCAGGTTTTGGACCAGCAGGAATGTTCGCAGGGCTTGCCCTTGCCGAGCAGGGATATAGACCGATTATTTTAGAGCGTGGCAGCTCAATGGAAAAACGTACTGCATCGGTACAGAAATTCTGGCTCACAGGCGAGCTTGACACCAATTGCAACGTGCAATTCGGCGAAGGTGGTGCAGGCACATTTTCTGACGGCAAGCTCACCACACGAATAAAAGACCCTCTTTGCAGATATGTTCTTGAACGTTTCGTGGATTTCGGTGCGCCGAAAGAGATCCTCACAAAAGCTAAACCGCATATCGGCACTGACAATCTGCGAAATATCGTCACGGCTATCCGAAAAAGGATAATAGAGCTTGGGGGCGAGGTAAGATTTGACACTGCCCTCACTGATCTGGCTATCGCAAACGGCAAAGTGCAGACTATATCAGCAGGTGACAAGGACGAAAAAGTGTCTGCCCTTATACTTGCTATCGGTCATTCCGCAAGGGATACTTTTGAGCTTTTGCAGCAAAAAAACATTTTTCTTGAGCCTAAGCCGTTCTCTGTTGGCGCAAGAATAGAACATAAGCAGGCGGCTGTTGACGAAAGCTTATACGGTGATCATGCAGGCAATCCACTGCTTCCAAAAGGTGAATATCAGCTTTCATGGCGTGATAAAAACGGCAGAGGTGTTTACACTTTTTGTATGTGTCCAGGCGGTACAGTTGTGCCGTCAGCTTCCGAAAGCGGAGGCACTGTCACAAATGGCATGAGCGAGTTTGCCCGTGACGGTGAAAACGCAAACGCTGCAGTTGTCGTGGCCGTTACCCCTGACGACTTTGGTCACTGCCCACTTGACGGAGTGGCTTTCGCACGGTCTATAGAGCAAAAAGCTTATACTCTCACAGGCTCATATAAAGGCGCAGGCACGACAGTTGGCGGATTTCTTGATGGCAAGCCTGAAATAGCAGGCACAGTTTCACCCACCTACGCACTTGGCTGTAAGGCGACAGAGCTTCGTGATGTATTTCCTAAATTCGTGACTGATATGCTGGAGGGCGGCTTGCAGAATTTCTCACGAAAAATGAAATGCTTCGGCGATAAAGGTGCAATGCTCACCGCACCTGAAACCCGTACAAGCTCCCCTGTTCGCATTACACGAAACGCAGACATGGTATCTCTCTCAGTGGAAAATCTCTATCCCTGCGGCGAAGGTGCAGGCTATGCAGGAGGCATAATGTCCGCCGCCGTTGACGGTCTTAAAGCCGCAATGCAGATAATGGCAAGACAAGCACCGTGTGATAAATAACAAAAAAAGCCGTTTGCTGTACAAAAACTCGTACAGTAAATGGCTTTTTATTGTAGGGGCGAACACTGTTCGCCCGTTTACCTACACTCGTTTGTATAAGCCGAAATATCACACAAAAAGGGACGGCAAAACCGTCCCTTAAATTATGTCTGAAATTAAAGCTCAACTGGCTCGAATCTGATACGGATATCAGGAAGCTTCTTGATCTCTGTGTAGCTGTTCATAAGTCCGTCCTCAATAGACAGATCATTCTCACCGCTTGCAGGAGGAGCAAAAAGTCTGAGAGTCAGGTCAGCCTCACCCTCCAGCGGCTTCTCAAAGAAAGCTGCCATAAGGTCGATCGTCTTTGCCTCAGGTGACTTATAGAACCACTTGCCGTTTATCTCCATCATGATGTTTGAATCATCATCAAATATAACCTCGCAGAAGTGTGGATTCTTTTCAAAGTGGAGAGGGATCTCAAGACCCTCTGCGTCCTCAGAACCGCCCCAACGAAGCGTGCATGGCAGTGTAACCTCATCGCCTCTTGTCATTGCAGGCTTGAAGAAATCATCGTGGATAATTTCCTTGTATGTCTTCATAACAGGCTGCTCGATACCGCAGTCAGCATAGTTAGGGTCCTGAATTTCAAGACCAAGACGTCCTCTATCTCTGAACTGATAGAAAGTAAATCCTGAGAACCAGTCCTCACCGTCAGCCTTGAGCATATCGCAGAATTCCTTTACCATTGCTGCCTGATCGTATGGACCTGTAACATCACCGTCAGCGTTGAACTCGCTCATTACCATTGGCTTTGTAACGCCTCCGTTTATCTCCTTGAATCTCTCAAAAGAACGCTTTGTCATATTGTATATGTCCTTGACCTTGCTTCTGCTGTGGCTTGTGCCGCCTCTTTCAGCAACGTCATAAGGCCAACCCCAGTGAAGAGCCATGTACTTGTCAACAGACCAGATGTCTGTCTCCTTGACAGCCTGTGAAAACTCTGCTTCCTTTTCGATCTCTTTCTTGTTAAGATCTTCAATGCCACCGATACAAAGAATAGTAGAAACGTTTGGTGCATATTCCTTAAGTATCTTATTGAAACGGCAGTAGAAATCAGCAACTTCCTGATAAGTACATCTCTTGTTGAATGAGAACCAGTTGCCTGTAGCTTCATGGTTTATTCTAAGAAGAAGTCTGCCGAAAGGTCTAAGGTCATTTGCGATAGCGATAAGCTGTTCGTCTGAAACGTGTGGGTCAACTGTGAGTGTGAGTGTAACGTCCTGTCCATGACGTCTTACATCTCTCATGAAGGTAAAAGGCTCGCCCTCTGTGTTGCCCTCAAGACCGCCCTTGTATGTGAAATAATCATCATATGGATAATCCCATGCAAAAGAAACATCTTCGTCTTTCATTACCTCAGAAATTCTTCCAGGGAACTCCTTATCCAACGGATAGTAGCAGTACATAAGGCTTATGCTTCTGTGTGGTCTGCCCATTTTGTTGAGAATGTAATCCTGATTTACATACTCTCCACGCTCAGAGCCATCGCCCAAATCAACAGCACATTTTGCCTTACCCATATGCAATGAGTAGATCTTGTATTCGCTCATAAATTTTCCTCCTATTTTAAAGACAGGACTTCCCTGCCTATTCTGTTACTAAAAAAAATTCGTTAATATCGTCCAACACCCTTGAAAGCTCAATCCTCAGCTCAACGCACATAAAAGCCAGGCACTGCCGGAATTTTTTCACACATGGACTTGGTTTTAAGTTTACCACAATAAGCTCATAAAGTCAAGAACTGTGGCTCGGCTAACGTTATTAATGTAATTTACAACATAAGCCGTCATGTCTAATATAATAATATTTTTGTTTCATATTCTTATATTAAGTATAAAATCTTCTGATTTTAAGCCTTGGTTCATACAAAAGCAATGTTAAAATCTTTATGTTCTAAAGAGTAGTATAGCAGAGCTTAATACAAATTTATAGTGAAATAAACAAATAAATAATGAATTTTCAGTGAATATAAAAAGCGAACAGGCATCAACCCGTTCGCTTTAATTGATATGATTAATTTACATCTCCGAGCTTGTGTCTGCACTGTCGACCGCACTCTCAGAAACCTCAGAACTATCCGCACTGCCTGCAAAAGCATTGCTGTTTTTATTCTCTCCGTAGGTAGACATATACACCTTTGTGAATTGTATGTCCTCCCTAGGCTTCAGCGTCTCAGAGTCAGCCACATCAGTACCGCATATCTCGTCATAAATATCCAAGCCATCATATACCTGACCGAAAACAGTATACTGCTGAGAGAAATTCAGCACACCGCCATATTTCTCAAAAGCATCGGTAATATCCTCAGGGATATTGTTGCTGTCTGCAAGCTTGCTGTCAAGCTCCGCCTGCTCCTTCTCGGTAAGGTCATAGTTATCAACAAAAAGAAGATAGCTGTTTGAAACCTTCTTCTTGCTGAACAAGTGACCTTGCTCCTGCGTGTATGCACAAAGCGCACCTTTTAAAGGCCATAGGTTTTTTGAATACTCCGCTTCGATAGTTGTAGTGTCAGTGTCAGAAGTTGTCTGACCGTCAGCCTGCTTTGTTCCGCCTATAAAATACACACCGTCCTGCACCATGCTCACATAAGTGCCGTCATAATAGCCCTTTTCCACAAGTCCAGTGAAAAACTTGCAATAGTTCGGTGCTTCATCAGGGAAAAGCACAGCCTTGAAAGTTCCCTTGTTTGTTTCAAAAACCACCACAGGGCTGTCATCGGCAGGTTCGTCCATCTGTATCACCTTTGCATCAGTATAGTCTATATCGTTCTTGCTTCTGCCAGTGCAGGCGTAAAAGAGAACAAAGATTATAACAAAGCAAATTGCTATAAGTGAAAACTGAAAATACGTCTGAAACTGTTTTCTGCGGTATGGACCCAGATCCTGTTTATTTTTGCTCATTTAACGCTCCTTTACTTTTTCTTTATCTTTGTACCCTGTCTGGTTTCCTCAACGATATAGCCAAGTTCGCCTATCTTATCTCTCAGCTCGTCAGCCTTAGCAAAGTCCTTTGCCTTTCTTGCAGCCTTACGCTCCTCAACAAGCACCCTGACCTCCTCAGGGATATCCTCTTCACTGTCAGCACTGAGCTTCTTTGCAGCTTCTATCAGACCAAGTGAAAGCACCTTGTCAAAATCCTCGATAAGGGCAAGCTTTGTTTCATTGTTAGTGTCAGCTTTAAGAACGTCATACAGAACAGTGATAGCATTTGAAGTGTTGATATCGTCATCAAGTGCCGCCTTGAAGCTACTCTTGAACTTCTCAAAATCCTCAAGCTCCACCACTTCGTCAGGCTTCTTGTCAGCCATAAGCTGTGCTATCCTTGCAGTGAGCTTGTTGTATGCTGTCTTTGCATTGTCAAGGTTTTCGTATGTGAAAACAAGTGACTTTCTGTAGTGTGACTGCAAGCAGAAAAATCTGTATACCAGTGGGTCATAGCCCTTTGACTCCAGCAGCGAAACAGTAAGGAACTCGCCCTTTGACTTTGACATCTTTCCGCTGTTTGTGTTAAGGTGCAGGATATGGAACCAGTAGTTGCACCACTTGTGACCAAGATAAGCCTCAGACTGTGCTATCTCGTTTGTGTGGTGTGGGAAAGCGTTGTCGATACCGCCGCAGTGAATGTCAAGTCTTTCGCCAAGGTGCTTCATGGAGATACATGAACACTCGATATGCCAGCCAGGGTAGCCCACACCCCAAGGGGAATCCCATTTAAGCTCCTGATCGTCGAACTTAGACTTTGTGAACCACAGTACAAAGTCAGCCTTGTTGCGCTTGTTTGTGTCCTCCTCAACGCCCTCACGAACGCCGACCTCAAGATCTTCCTCATTAAAGTTGTGGAAAACATAATACTCTTTCAGCTTTGAAGTATCAAAATAGATGTTTCCACCTGCCTCATAAGCATAGCCCTTGTCCATAAGAGCAGATATCACCTTGATAAAATCACCAATACAGCCCGTTGCAGGCTCAACAACGTCAGGTCTTTTGATATTTAGCTTCTTGCAGTCCTCAAAGAAAGCGTCAGTGTAGAATTTTGCGATCTCCATAACAGTCTTATGCTCACGCTTTGCGCCCTTGAGCATTTTATCATCGCCTGTATCGCCGTCAGAAGTAAGATGACCAACGTCAGTGATGTTCATTACTCTCTTTACGTCATAACCGTCATAGCGGAGATACTTTTCCAAAACGTCCTCCATTATATAGCTTCTCAGATTGCCGATATGGGCATAGTGATAAACTGTAGGACCGCAGGTATACATTGACACCTTGCCCGGCTCGTTTGGTACAAATTTTTCGATTTTGTGAGTAAGCGTGTTATAAATGTTCATTTATCTTTACCTCTTTCCTTATATTTTACTGCTCTTTCTTTCCGATCTTTTCAAGCTCAGCCACTCTCTTTTCCAGCTTAGCTATCTGTATTCTTGTCTGGCAAAGCTCCTGAGCCACAGGATCAGGGATATGCACCTGATCGAGGTCGCAGGTGCGCTTGCCGTTCTGCTTAACTATCCTTGCAGGCACGCCCACAGCCGTTGAGTTTGCAGGCACAGGCTCAAGAACTACCGCATTTGCGGCTATCTTTGCATTGTCCCCAACAGTGAATGGTCCAAGCACCTTTGCACCGCACCCTACCATAACATTGTTTCCAAGGGTCGGGTGTCTTTTACCGTGGTCTTTACCTGTTCCGCCAAGGGTACAGCCCTGATACAGCAGGCAGTAATCGCCTATCTCAGCGGTCTCACCTATAACAACACCCGAGCCGTGGTCGATAAGCAGACCCTTGCCTATCTTAGCACCTGGGTGTATCTCGATACCTGTCAACATCCTTGCAAACTGTGAGATACATCTTGCGATGACCTTGTGCTTGTGAACATAGAACCAGTGCGACACCCTGTAAAAAGCCACAGCGTGAAGCCCCGAATATGTGAGGATCTCCAGCGTACTGGTTGCCGCAGGATCTCTGTCCTTTATAGTCTGAATATCATGCTTTATGTTTTCCAAAATCGTCATATCTATCTCTCCCTTTCTAAGAAAAAACCTCCGGAATGGCATTTCACCACTCCGGAGGCAGATTATGATCTACGGTCCCACTCCGATTTCCTGTACAAAATTTTGTACAGCTCAATATCTTTAACGCAGACCCTACGGAGAGGAATACTAAGCTTTCGCCGTTGTTCGCTCCCTGCTGTCAGCCGCACTTCACTGAAAGTCCTTGAAGCCTTGCACCAAACGGCTCCTCTCTGAAAATTACCTCACAGCTACTCTTGCTGATACGCATTTATATATTAAGTTATCATATGCCGCAGCACGTCGGCAGGCCACTTTATTTGCCCGAATCTATATACTTCCAGTATCCTTTGAGATAAACTGCGCCAGAAATGACTGTCAGCACAACAGCTATCCAAATGAGTATCTCGTTTACGATAAACACAGGTGTTCCCCATGTGTAATTAGGACTACCCTTTGGCGTATCGTTAATTATCTGAAGTACCATTATAGCGATAAGAGCAACCATGGTGAAAGCAGTTTTGAGCTTGCCCCATATTCCTGCAGCGACCACAACGCCCTCGCTAGCCACAACAAGTCTAAGACCCGTTACCATAAACTCTCTCGCAAGTATCAGTACCACCGCAACAGGGTCTATCCAACGTTCAAATGTGAAGCAGATAAGTGCCGTCATAACAAGAAGCTTGTCTGCAAGCGGGTCCAGAAACTTTCCGAAAGTTGTAACAAGATTGTGCTTTCTTGCTATCTTACCGTCAAACCAGTCTGTGATTGAAGCCGCAGCGAACACGATAAGCGCAAACACCATGTGATGCGGTATCTTGAAAAGCAGCACGAACAGCAGGAAAAACGGTATCAATATTACTCTAAGCACTGTAAGTTTATTTGGCAGGTTCATATCAAGTTCCTTTCATCTACATTTTTGAGCCGATAAGGTCATAATCCATAGTATCGTCAATTTTTACCTTGACATACTCGCCGACCCTGACTTTATCCTCGCTCAGGAAGAATATTTTTCCGTCTATCTCAGGTGCGTCCGCCTGACTTCTGCCGTAGTAACACTCGGCATATCTGTCAAAGCCCTCGCAAACCACCTCGACTTCGCTGTCGAGAGCAGCCTCATTAAGGCTGTCGGAAATAATCATCTGTTCTTCCATTATTATCTCCGCTCTGCGCTCTCTATCCTTTAAAGGCACCTGATCTTCAAACTTCTCCGCAGGCGTACCCTCCTCAGGCGAGTAAGCAAAACAGCCAAGCCTTTCAAAGCGAATTTCCTTTACAAACTCGCAAAGCTCTTCGAACTGTTCCTCAGTTTCACCGGGGAAGCCTGTAATAAGAGTAGTCCTCAGCGTAACGTTTGGTATCTTTTCTCTTATCTTCTTTATAAGCGCCGTAAGGGTCTCTCTGTCCCCATGGCGGTTCATTCTTTTAAGTATGTTCTTGTTGCAGTGCTGTATAGGCATATCAAGATACTTTACAAGCTTGTCCTCTTTAGCGATAACGTCCAGCAATTCATCCGTTATCCTCTCAGGATAGCAATAAAGCGTTCTTATCCACTTGAAGCCGTCTATCTCACAAAGTGCCGTGAGCAATTCAGGGAGCATAGACTTGCCGTATATATCCTCGCCATAGCGTGTTGTATCCTGCGCCACAACTACAAGCTCCGTCACGCCGTTCTCAGCCAGCCATCTGGCTTCCTTGACGATATCCTCCATGCGTCTGCTTCTGTATTTTCCTCTTATAGACGGGATAGCGCAGTAAGTGCAGTTGTTGCTGCAACCCTCGGCTATCTTTATATACGCATAGAAAGGCTCAGTAGAAATAATTCTTCCGCCCTCCATGGAAAGCTCAGTTTTTGCGCCATAAGAACATACCGCCTGCTTATCCAGCAGTATCTCTCTTATGATATCGCAAATTTTTCCGTTAGAGCCTATTCCCACAACAGCGTCAAGCTCAGGGATCTCCTTTTTCATTTCGTCACGGTATCTTTCAGCAAGACAGCCCGTAGCTATTACCGCCTTTATCCTGCCCTCCTGCTTGAGAGTACAGAACTCAAGTATAGTGTCTATAGCCTCCTGTTTAGCCGACTCGATAAATCCACAGGTATTTATAATGACCACATCAGAAAGGGCTGCGTCAGAAACTATCTGAAAACCCTCTTTGCGCAGATCATAGAGCATATGCTCAGCGTCCACCTGATTTTTAGGACATCCGAGAGAAACCATTCCCACTCTAGTTGCCATGAAAAAATCTCCAATCCTACACCGCCAATGGACGGCATAAAGTATCACAATAATCTATCTTATTATCTCACTTTTGCACAGTTTTGTCAAGCCCTTTTAGTCACTATTGTATGACAAAAATCAAAATATTTATGAAATTTCCACAAAGTCCGCAGCCTACAGTCAACCCGTCCTGATTTAGTAAAAATATGTTGAAGTCAGGCAGAATATGTGATATAATATAGCCATGTCGGCTTCTTCCGCTAGGGAGGAGGTGAAACGGCTTGAATTTTATTATATCCTTTGTACTTTCTGTCTTGGCAAGCGTAGTTGGTTACTACATAAGCAAGTGGATCGACAGAAAGTAAGTCCGGCATGATCCCAAAAGAAAACCCCGAAAGTTGCAGCTTTCGGGGCTTTCGCTTTTCAGCGTGAAACGACTGAAAATTATATCCTTTGTGGTTACCTATATTATACACCACGCAATTTATTTTGTCAAGCACTTTTGCAGGCTCATCACTTCTTCTCAGGGTAAGTAACAGTTATCTCAGCCCCTGCTTCCTGCGACCAAACAACATAATCAAGCTTTCCTTCATCAATAAAAACAGTGAAATATGTATCTTTAAGCTCATCAGGAAGCTGTTCCTTTATCTTTTCTATGAACTTATCCGTTTCTGTGGAAATGTAGTTCATGTACTCAAACTTGTAGCTCTTGTCTTTTGAAAGCTCCGTGACTGCCTTTTCTGCCGCCTCATATACCGCCTGAGCGTTAGCCTCTGCCTTTTCCGAGTTTTCGTCAGTTATAATTCCGTCTGCGTAAGCCTGCGCCTTAGAGCCTGCAAAGCAAACTTTCCAATCATTGTCCTTGTCAAGCACCATAAGAATATACTGCGATGACGTGACCTCTCCCTCAGAGCTGTCATAAGCTATGGTCACATAAAGCTCCGCCGCCTTTGAATACTCCTCCGAGATGTTCACCTTGTCGATAAAGCCGCACTTATCCTTGTCAAAGCTATATCTTACTCCGCTTATCTGCTCGTCCTCACCGTATTCATTGTCGCCGCCCATGTTCTTTTTCATATATTCATAGTCAGCGGCATAATCGTCCGTCATAAGCTTAACCATTGATTGGTCAAACTCAGCGTTTGCGGCTTTAAGATACATTGCCGCAACGTCCTTTGCCTCTTCAAGCGGGTCAGCGGCTTCTTCGCTTTCCGTATCAGTTCCCTGCGTTGTCACAGCGTTCTCACTGCCCTGAACATTTTCCGCAGGCTGAGAGTTATCTGTGCCGTCAAAGCTCAGCGAACAGCCTGTCATGATCCCCGCACTCAGTATAGCCGCCGCAAAAATGATCTTTTTCATTCTTTGCTCCTTTATTCGTCGCCGTACTCCTGTTTTATGTCAGCAAGCACCTCTTTTATTATGTCGTATGAATACCCCAAACGCACAAGGGCGTTTTTTACCTTTATGTCACCCTTTTCTCCGTCAAGATATCTGAGATACTTTCGCTCCACAAGCTCATACAGCCGCTCGTATGTACCCTCGCTGTATTCCTCAAGAGCCTCCTCTATTATAGGCTTCGTAAGCCCCTTCTGTCTCATCTGCTGATAAGCACGGTAATATCCGTATTTACGCACTTCCACATAAGTCCTCGCAAGCCCCTGAGCATACCGCCTGTCATTGACCGTCCCAAGCTCCAGCATCTTATCCATTACAGCGTCGCATATCTCCTCGCTGTAATTCTTTTCAAGCTTCTTGTAAAGCTCCACATAGGAATAGTCCCTGTAATCAAGGAGATACAAAGCCCTTTCCTTAGCCTTTCTGAACTCGTTGTCAAAAACTATCTTCTCCCAAGCAGACTCAGGCATATCAAGCCCTGCTCTCAGACCATAGGCAGACACTATCTCGTAGTTGAGAAAAGCCGTTTCGCCCTCCTCAAACTCTATCATGTATGTGCTGCCCTTGTATTTTGAAACGCCCGTTATTTTAAGCATTTATCAGTCACCAAGCTCGCTTATGTCAACAGGTGCGAACTCCTCGAAGTCCTCCTCAGGCTTTGCCACAACAGACTTGTCGCTTGCCGCCTTGCGTATCTTCTTCTCAGGCTTGTCAGCAGCCATATCTTCATTTGCACTCTGAGCCGCTGCACCTGCGTTAGCCTTTTCTTCAAGCTTCTTGGCCTTTTTATCTTTCTGCGCCGCAAGCACAAGCTCCGCCTGATGTTCCTTTATCTTGGCTTCTATCTCGTCCATGATGTCAGGATTGTTCAGCAGGAACTCCTTAGCATTGTCACGTCCCTGACCAAGTTTCATATCGTTGTAGCTGAACCAAGCTCCGCCCTTCTTCACCACATCAAGATCGACCGCCATGTCAAGCACCTCGCCCACACGGGAGATACCCTTGCCGTACATGATATCGAACTCGCACTCCTTGAACGGAGGCGCTACCTTATTCTTTACCACCTTGCACTTTGTTCTGTTACCAATGACCTCAGAGCCGTTCTTTATCTGCTCTCCACGTCTGACCTCTATTCTTACAGAAGCGTAGAACTTTAAAGCACGTCCGCCTGGAGTAGTTTCAGGGTTTCCATACATAACACCTATCTTCTCACGGACCTGATTGATAAATATAGCCGTTGTATTGGACTTTGCGATAACAGAAGTGAGCTTTCTCATAGCCTGAGACATAAGTCTTGCAAGCTGACCAACGTGAGTGTCGCCCATTTCGCCATCTATCTCAGATTTTGTTACCATTGCCGCAACAGAGTCGATAACGATACAGTCGATAGCACCTGAACGAGCCAAAGCCTCGGCTATCTCCAAAGCCTGCTCACCACTGTCAGGCTGAGAAACAAGCATATTGTCGATATCAACGCCAAGCTGACCTGCATAAACAGGGTCAAGAGCATGCTCAACGTCGATAAAAGCTACCTCGCCGCCCATTTTCTGCGTTTCTGCGATAACATGAAGTGCGACCGTTGTCTTACCTGATGACTCAGGTCCGTATATCTCAATAATTCTTCCTCTCGGCACTCCTCCAATACCAAGCGCCATATCAAGGGTCATTGAGCCTGTCGGTATAGCCTCGATATCCATAGCCTTAGCCTCGCCAAGCTTCATGATCGCACCCTTGCCGAACTGCTTTTCAATATATGCTATCGCTGTGTCAAGAGCCTTTTTCTTTTCCTCTGCGTCTGTTATTTTTACTACCGTCTTAACGGCTTCTTTTTTCTTCTTGTCTATCGCCATTTTATATGACCTCCCTATCTTATCGGTGTTTTATCCGTATCTATATCATATCACACTAACTGTCCGTTTGTCTGTACAGTAACCGCAATTTATCTATCTGTACAAATTTTCGTACTATTTCTCATAAAAGCCCGAAACACAGCGGTAAACACCGCACAAGTCTTTCCTGCATCTCACGTTCTTAAAGCCGTGCTGTATCATCAGCCGCATTACCTCGTCCTCCTGACCGATACCGATCTCAAAGAGCATAACGCCGCCGCTTTTAAGCTTTTTCTTCCACTTGCGAACTATCTCACGATAGAAGTCCAAGCCGTCCTCACCACCGAAAAGAGCTTCCGCAGGCTCAAAAGTGACCTCACGCTGTAAAGCGTCCATGTCCTCTGTTGTGAGATAAGGGGGATTGCACACTATAAGGTCAGCCTCAGGCATATCCTCCACAAGCTTTTCGTCTGTAACGTCGCCCATGACTATCTCAGCCCCCGAGCCGTTCAGACTTATATTCTCACGGAGATACTCTGCCGCCTTTTCAGACTTCTCCACACACACTGCCCGACCGCAGTCAAGCTTTCTTTCAAGGGTGATACCAATGCACCCCGAGCCTGAACAAAGGTCTATAACAGTGATATCCTTCTTGCCTACAAACATCTTCAAAGCCGTGTCAACAATAGTTTCCGTGTCCTGACGTGGTATCAGCACGCCCTCGCCCACCTTGAAAGGCAGACCATAAAACTCCCACTGTCCAAGGAGATACTGCAAAGGATAGCCCTCACAGCGACGTGTGACAATGTCGCTTATACGCTTTTCCTGCTCAGGAGTGATATCCTCCCCCTCAGCCACATCTTCAAACACCCATGTAACCTCGCAAGCAGCGTTCTCGCCAAGACCGCTCTCCTCAAGCAGTCCCACGCATTTATCGAACAGTTCCTTTTTTACCATTTGTCATCTTCCTTATTTTCAGGTATACAAGCTTTCAGTGCCGCTATAGCACACTCTATCTGACTTTCATCAGGCTCGCTTGTAGTTATCCTCTGTATCCACAGACCCGGTGCAGAGATTATCCTAGTGAAAATATTGTCATATTTTCCTGCAAGCCTTATAAGCTCGTAAGCAATGCCCGTAACGATAGGCAGAAGCGCTATCTTTATAACAACTCTCAGCAAAATGCTTGCCCATGATACTCTGAATATTGTGTTTACAAAAATGCTTATGAACAGCACAAGGAAAATAAAGCTCGTTCCGCAGCGAGGGTGAAAACGTGTGTATTTCTTCACATTCTCAACCGTCAGCTCTTCTTCATGCTCATAGCAAGCGATAGTCTTGTGCTCAGCGCCGTGATACTCATATGTACGCCTTATATCCTTAGTAAGAGCAGTCAAAGCCGTGTAGCCTATGAAAATAGCTATCTTCAGTATTCCCTCGATAAGATTCTTTCTAAAAGCCGACAGGTCAATGAACTTGCTTATGAATTTAGACACCAGCGACGGCAGATACATAAACAGCAATATCGCCAGCCCCACACCCAGCACCATAGATATCGCCGTGATGATAGGACCGAGCTTGTCCCCAAGCTTATCGTCCAGCCACTGTTCAAACTTGGTCTGTTCCTCCTCATCTTCCTCCGTCATCTGCTTCTCAGCCGACCTTGTAAGGCACTTGTAACCGTCTATAAGAGAAGTAAGGAAGCTGAAAATGCCCCTCACAAAAGGCGTTTTTCTGTACCAAGGCGTATCTTTTCCGCCTTTTATCGCCCACTCCTCCAGGTCTATGGTGCCGTCAGGCAGTCGGCAAGCCATAGCCGCCTTATCGATGCCACGCATCATAACGCCCTCGATAACAGCCTGTCCGCCGATCTTCGACTTGAATTTTTCCTTGCTTTGTGCTTTACTGCTCATTTTCTTTCCTTTCAAGGCGGTGTGTGCGTCTACTGCACGTTGTCGTTGTTTTCGATAGGCTCAGAAGAAATAAGCTCCACGTCTACAGTTGCCTGATTGTCAGGCTTTTTCTTCTGCTCGATACAAGGGAGCGTTATCATCACTGTTGTACCTACTCCCTGCTCACTGTTTATCTCCAGCGTACCGCCATGCCGCTGAATGATCTCGTCTGCCACCGCAAGACCTATTCCCGAACCACGTCTTGTGTGGTTTGCCTTAAAAAATTTCGTCTTGACCTTTGGCAGGTCATCCTTTGATATTCCCATACCCGTGTCGGAAATGGAAATACATACCTCATTGTCCTCCTCATAAGCCTCCACTGATACAGTGTCGCCCTTGTTGGAGTATTTGATAGCGTTGTCCACAATATTTATGAATACCTGACGAAGCCTGTTCTTGTCGCCGTAAACAAACGGCAGCATTTTCGGCTCGTAGTAATTGAGTGTTATACCAAGCGCCTTGGCTCTCTCCTGATAGATAAGCACAGTTTCCCCAAGCTCCGCAAGAATATCTATAGTATCCATAATAAGCGTGAGTCTGTTGTCCTGTATCCTCGAAAAGTCAAGAAGCTCCTCAACCATTTGCGAAAGCCTCTCCGTCTCACTTGTGATGACCCTCATACCCTTCTTGAAGGTTTCCTTGTCCTCATACATACTGGTAACAGTTTCCGTCCAGCCTCTTATAGCGGTAAGCGGAGTTCTAAGCTCATGAGATACAGAGGATATGAACTCATTCTTCATCTGTTCTGTATTAGAAAGCTCCTGTGCCATGTAGTTGATAGAGTCGCAAAGCTCGCCAAGCTCGTCATTTCGTTTCTTTTCAAGACGTTCGCTGAAATCTCCTGTTGCATACCGCCTTGTTATGCTGTTTATGCTTCTTATAGGCAAAACAATAGATTTGATAAAAAACATTCCCGAGAAAAACATGAGCATTATGACAGCCACAACGATAGCCGTGATTATCATAGACATAATAAAGATCTGATGGTCGATATTTTTCATGGAAGACAACATTCTCAGTGCTTCATATTCGCTTCCCTTCGGAGATATGACCGACGTTATCGCCATGACCTTTTCCCCTGTTGACAGCTCATATATCTGTGTGCCTATTCCCGTGTCGGACTTCTTTGCGTCCTCATAATCGGTCATGTTGTCATTCTCCGAGGGAGAGAAACCTGATGATGTAACATCGACCTCACCGTCGGTCTTGATAGCCATAAGCTCTATCTTGTCTTTCTCGTCATAGCTTTCCACAAGGGAGCGTATCTGAGAATTATAGTTAGTCTGCTCGTCACCTGAAGCGTTCACTACCGCCGTGGTGACTATCTTCATTTTAGATGTAAGATACTGCCTTGTGGAGCTGTAGTAATAATTCCTCACCACCACGATAAGCAGTATTTCAAGCACCACAAGTATTCCCACGACCACCCCGAGATTGTTCCTCAGCCAGTGCTGTGTGATACTGAGTCTGCCGCTTTTTCTTTTTTTTCCGCTCAACTGATAAAAACTCCGTTCATCATGTTTTCACAGCTCAGTTAGAGCCGCCTGCCCACTTGTAGCCAAAGCCCCATATAGTAAGGATATACTTAGGATTAGAAGGCTCGTCCTCTATCTTCATTCTTATTCTTCTGATATTCACGTCCACTATCTTATCGTCGCCGTAATAGCTCTCGCCCCATATGTGATTGAGTATACTTGAACGGTCAAGTGCAGTATTCTGATTTTTGAAGAAATACTCCATTATCTGATACTCCACCTGTGTAAGGTCTATCTGCTCACCGTTCTTGAAAACAGTTCTGCTCTTAAGATTAAGGGTAAATGGACCTGAAACTATCTGTGAAGCCTCCTCAGGCTTAGAGCCTGAACGATTTACACGCCTGCAAACAGCGTCAACTCTTGCAATAAGCTCAGAAATAGAGAACGGCTTTGTGATATAATCGTCAGCACCGCTCATAAGGCATGATATCTTATCCATTTCCTGTGATTTTGCCGAAAGCATGATAATGCCGATAGTGTTGCTTTTCTCTCTTATCTTCTTGCACACCTGCATTCCGTCGATGCCGGGCATCATAATATCAAGCAGAGCAACGTCAAAACCGCCGTCCTTTTCGTCATAGGCTTTGAGAGCGTCCTCACCGCAGTTTACGTCAACTACCTCGTAACCGCTTCTTACAAGGTTTATGACCACAAATTCTCTAATTGAATCTTCGTCCTCGCAAACCAAAACTCTTTTCATTACATTTACTCCTCTCCAAGATCAGTTTATTATGTAAAAATTATTCTGAATTTCGTCAATAGTCGGTATGAGCTTTTCACGCCTGTCAAGAGGAAGCTTCACAAAATAATCAAGCTGACCCTTGCTGTCGATAAGCTCATATCCGTCAGAGATATAATCCTCCGAATCATTCTTTGAAGACACAGCGATACGCATTATCTCCTCGTTGCTCTCGTTTATATCTCCCGTGTATTTATAGAAAACAAGCTCGTTTGTGTCGCTGTCCTTTTTCACCGTAACAGAACTGTTCCAGCGTTTTGGGAACGTTACAAAATATCCGTCAGATATGGCATAATAGCCTGTGTATTTTGTTTTCAGATCATAAAAATCCTCGTAAACGCTCCATGTAGTCATATAGAGCATTTCGTCTGCCACAGCGTTTTCATAACCCACCATAGGCGAAGTTGACGGTATCTCCACATCACCGTCGCCGTCCATGTCCTCACTGTAGTAGCCCGCTGGTCTTGTGCATAAAGGCAGCAGCTTTTCGCTTCTAAGCTGCATAGGATTTTGAAGTCCCGAATATCTGTAGTATATTATCTCCGTCTGCAATTTTCCGTCAGCAGTCAGTCCGTCAATAAAAATAGCACGCCTGCCGCTGTCAAGCATTCCCGTCTTTGATGACACATAAGAAGTCACATTATCGCACATATCAACGTTCTCGCCGCGGGTTATCTCATTGTTTTTCATGTTGAGCATAGAAGCCTTTGCCGTCACCGCACCTGTATCATTATTGGTGCTTCTCTGAATGGTGATAAGCTCTATATAACCATCATTGTTTATATCCAAAGGCTCCAGCACCGAATAAGTATCAAGCGCCACACGCTTGAAATCTCCGTCGGTATAGCTGTATATCTCCATAGTCTTTTCATCATTAGTAAGATTTTGATATCCCACAAAAACGTCCGTCTGGTTATTGCTTCCCATAGGCGAGATAATGACCTGATCTATGTCCGTGCCTGCGCCTGCAAGCTCTTTCACAGAATACCACTTGCCGTCCTCGTCCTTGTCGAGAATGTTCACCCTCAAGCCGTCCTCCTCAGATCCGTTTGAAGTGTACTCATAGAAGACCATAGCCTCGTCCGTAGGCTCATCGTCGATATTTGCGATAACATAAGCCGAGCGGTATTCACCGTTTTTAGGATATTTCAGAGTTATATTGCTGCCCACGCTCTCGATAAGCGCCTGATGTATCTCGCTTTGCTCAGAGGTAAGCTTCGGGGCGTTTATAAGTCCCTCAACAGAAAAATTCAGTGCCGAACAGCCTGTCATAGTAAGACAAGAAAGACAAACAGCAGCCAATTTAAGATTTTTCAAGCGATCCCTCCTGATACACCAAACAAAAAAATAGAACCGGGCATATACCCGATTCTATTATATCATATACACAAAAATATTTCAAGCCTTTTTCCGCCCATTAGGAACAGGTAAAAATTATTTTGCTTATCTTTCGTCCAATGGAATATACTTCTTCTCACCTGAGATAGCCTTGTATGCAGGACGGATTATCCTCTTGCCTGTTACAAGCTCTTCAAATCTGTGTGCGCACCAGCCTGCCATTCTTGAAACAGCGAACATAGGCGTGTAAAGATCCTCAGGAATACCCAGCATACTGTAAACAAAGCCGGAGTACATATCAACGTTAGCGCACATCGCCTTGTCACTGCCCTTGATCTTCTTGAACAGCTCAGGAGTAAGTCTTTCCACCGCTTCAAGAAGCTTGTATTCTCTCTCAAACTCAGTGTTCTCAGCCATTTTCTTGGCATTCTCTCTGAGTATGACAGCTCTAGGGTCAGACAATGTGTAAACAGCGTGACCCATGCCATAAACAAGACCAGTGTGGTCAAAAGCTTCCTTGTTGAGTATCTTTGTGAGGAAATCAGCGATCTCGCCCTCGTCCTCCCAGTTCTGAACGTTGTCCTTTATGCACTGATGCATTGCCGCCACCTTAAGGTTAGCGCCACCATGACGTGGACCTTTCAGTGAACCGATAGCCGCAGAGTATGCAGAATAAGGATCCGTTCCGGAAGATGTAAGCACACGGCAGGCAAAAGTCGAGTTATTTCCTCCGCCATGCTCAGCGTGGAGCATAAGCATAAGGTCAAGTATCTTAGCCTCTTCCTCAGTGAACTGTCTGTCCGGACGCAGTGCCGACAGTATCATCTCCGCAGTAGAATGTGTAGGTATCAGAGGGTGCATGAACAAGCTTTCACCGTCATAACAGCGTTTCTTTACCTGATAAGCCGAAACCATGATGTTAGGCAATTTAGAGATTATAGAGATAGCCGTAGCCATTTCATACTCAGGAGAACGATTCTCAGGGTTATCGTCATAAGAGTAAAGAGCCAGAATCGCTCTCGCCATTTTATTCATGATGTTCTTTGACGGAGCTTTAAGTATCATGTCCTCAAAGAAGTTATCAGGGAGAGGTCTGTTTTCAGCCATCATTCCCTTGAACGCAGTAAGCTCCTCCCTGTTAGGCAGATCGCCCATGAGAAGAAGATAAACTATCTCCTCATAACCAAAACGGTTCTCCTTCTGAGCGTTGGACACCAGATCATTTATGTTGTATCCACGGAAGATAAGCTGACCTTGAATAGGAGATTTCTCACCCTCGTTTACCACATATCCGTGTACGTTACAGATATTAGTAAGACCAGCCATAACACCTGTACCGTCAGAGTTTCTCAAGCCTCTTTTTACCACATATCTGTCATAAAGCTTAGGGTCAATAGTATTGTTTGCTATAAACTGTTCGCATAAAAGCGACCTTGCTGCATTATTTATCATTGAATAGATCATCTCGCTTTCAAGTAGATTATAAATATAAGTTATATTATACACCTTTTTCAGATTTTTGTCAAGTATTAAGATAACCTGTCAAATTAAAACCGCATATCTCCGCCATTTAAAAATTTGCAGTACAAAAATTCACCCTGTATGAATATTTGCTTCACTGCATGAATATAATATAGTACCCCAAAAAAGAAAGGACAAACCATATGAAAGACCTGATACAGATAATGGCAGTATTTGCTGTTATCCTTACAATAATACCGACCATAGTATTTCTTCGCCCAAACGAGTCCGCATCGAAACCTGCATTTTCAGAAAAAGAAAAAATAGCCGTATATTTCACCGAAAGCGGCAAGACCGAAGACTTCACCCTTGAAGAATATATGATAGGCTCAGTGCTTGCACAAATGCCTGCGGACTTTGACGAAGAAGCCCTGAAGGCGCAAGCCGTCCTCGCCCATACCTACATATGCCGCCGACAGCTCTCTGAAGCCCAGTCGCCTACTCCCGCCTTAAAAGGCGCACTCATCAGCGATGACAGCACCCTATACCAAAGCTTTTTCACCGAAAAGGCAGCCAAAGAATATTACGGCAACGACTATGAAAAAGCCTACAAAAAAGTTAGATCTGCCGTCAACGCCGTCAAGGACGATATTCTCACCTATAAAGGCGAACCGATAATCGTCGCCTTTCACGCTGCTTCAAACGGTCATACCCAATCCGCCAAAAACGCATGGGGAGAGGATATCCCTTATCTTCTGTCAGTAGACAGCTCCGCTGACAAAGACCTTGTCACCACAGAATGTACCCAGACACTCACCGCCAAGGAATTTCAAGACAAGCTTCTTGACCGCTTCCCCGATATTGATTTCACTCCCCTCGCCAATGCTGATAGTTGGCTCAAAACAAAAACAGACGGCATAGGCTATGTAACGAACCTGACCGTCTGTGGCTATGATATCCAACCCAACACATTCTGCGATATCCTAGATATCTCCTCGCCATGTTTCGAGTTCACCTTTGCCAATACAAAATTCACTTTCACCTCTCACGGCTTCGGACATCTCGTAGGAATGAGCCAGTACGGTGCAAATGCCATGGCAGAAAAAGGCTCAGACTACAAAGCCATTTTGACCCACTATTTCACAGATACAAAGCTGCAAAAATCTACTGAGCTGGCACAACTGCAATAAACACAAGGTCTCTGTCGCCGTCATTGATAAAGCTATGCTCATGACCCTCGGGGCAGTAATGGAAATCTCCTGCCGACAGTCTTTCCTCACCGCTGTCATAAAGCATTTTGCCACTGCCCTCAAGAACATATATCATCTCGCAGTTGCCCTCATGTCTGTGCAGACCGATAGAAGCCCCCGGCACGAGCCTGCCTTTCATCATCTTGTTCTTTCCGTCAGAATAAGCCCTGCTTGCAAAGCTTTTCTCGCCGCCCTTGAAATTCGGTGCAAGGCTCTCTTTAATATCATCAAAAACTATACGCATAAAAAAACACCTCCGCAGTTTATAAATCAATTATACCACTACCTCGATAAAAAAGCAATAAAAAAAGACCTGTCCCGAAAGACAGGTCTTTAATTATTCTAAGTAAGAATTATCTGAATTACAGATTACTTTCTCTTCTTAGTAGCAACTACAGCAGCACCAGCAAGTGCAACACCTACAGCAGCAAGAGCAGCAGCGCCTGTGCTTGGGTTTGTGTTAGATGCGTTGTTAGCAGCCTTAGAAGATGTAGCAGCAGAGTTAGTCTTAGAATCTGTAGAATCTACGAGAATAACCTTTGACTCGTCAGAATCTGTTGAATCTGTTGACTCTGTTGAATCAGCTGTTGACTCAGAAGAAGCTGGAGCGTCCTTAAGTGTAAGAGCCTTTACGCTTGTAACCTTAGCTGCGAAAGGAATATCGTCATCTGTTGCAGCCTCGAATGCAGACTGAAGATCAAGGAAAAGATCACCGTCTACTGTGAGTGGCTCGTCAAACTTGAGCAGGAATGTGTATGAGCCGTCAGCGTTAACTGTTACAGCCTCTGTTGAGCAACCCTTGTTAGCTGCGTTGCCCTCGCCCCAGTACTGAGGACCATTGTCTGAGAAGATAGCGAAGTTGATAGCGAAATCAACAGGATCTGTGATAGCATCAAATTCAGCTGTTACAGCAATAGCGTCAACGCCCTCGAAATCAGCAGGTGTGATGAGCTTGTCAACGTCTTCGCCCCAAGGATTGTTAACGTTAACTCTTACCTTACCAGTGTCAACCTTAGCCTTACCATTGCCTGCGAGTGTAACTTCTGTAGCATCATATGCGCTGAGGTCAACAGAGTTTCCACCTGGGTTTACGTCAGTGCCCTCGATCTCTTTGCCGTCCTTGTCGAGAAGAACGATCTTAGAGAAGTCGATGTCTCCGCCCCACCACTCACAGAAAGCGATCTGAGCGTACTCACCCTCTGCATCTGAAACGTCAACGTCTGTCCAGAAAGGAGTCTCCTCAAGTCTTGTGATAGACTTTGTAGCTGCATCATACTGAATGTCGTGTGTCTCACTTTCACCGCAACCATTGCACCACTGCTTCTGATTCCAGTTATTGCTCTTAGAACTGAAAATAAATCCGCCGCCTGCGCCCTGCTCAACAACACCTGCTGCTGAATCAGAGAAGTAAGCTCTAACGCCATAAACATCGCTGATCTTGATATTGTTTGCCTCAGTAAGTGTCTTAACATCATAAATCATGTTTCCGTTAGAATCAGCACCTGTGATAGCAGCGGAAGCGCCCATAGTCATCATTGAAGCTGCGAGAGCCATAGCTGACATACCAGCGAGAATCTTAGAGATTTTCATTTGTTTTTCCTCCATTTTTGTTAATAATTTTTTAGATACATATTGAGCGATATCTCCTCAACATACATCTTGCCTATATTGTAACACACATTTACAAGTATTTCAATAAACGTTTTTCACAAATTAACCACAAATCTTTAGCCACTTTTCACAAATTTGCATATTATTTTTGCTACATACAGCCAAATATATTATCAAATCATGTACAAGCATTCTATATAACGTTAATATTTTTATATTTATTCAGATTTTGTTGTAATCGTATTCAGCCTTTCACGCTCTCTTTTTGAGAAGATACAGCCGCAGTAATCCTGCCTGTAAAGCCCGTATTCTGATGAAAGCTGAATGGAACGCTTGTAGCCCTCACGCTTCTTGAAATCCGCAGGAAGTGCCTTTACATCATATATCTCCCCAAGCTTCTCCGATATCTCGTTGAGCTTCTGAGCATTCTTGTATGGTGAAATAGACAGCGTTGTGGTGAAATAATCCACACCAAGTTCCTTGGCAAGCTGAGCCGTCCGTTCAAGCCTGAGCCTGTAACATCGAAAGCACCGCTCTCCGCCCTCAGGTATATCCTCAAAGCCCTTAACAGCCTGAAAAAACTCGCCCTCGTCATACCCACGCTCCACGAACGTAACAGGATTTTTCATAGGCATTTGTGCAATAAGCCTTTGAAGCTCCGCCACACGCTTTTCGTACTCCTCACGGGGATAAATGTTCGGATTGTAGTAAAACACTGTTATCTTAAAATACTGCGACAGATATTCAAGCACATAAGAAGAACACGGCGCACAACAGCTATGCAAAAGCAAAGTCGGCACTTCGCCATTTTCCTCGTGTTTTTTTATAATGCCCTCCAGCATTTTCTGATAATTTACCTTCTGCATTCCTGCCGCTCCCTTTTCGCAAAAAATCGTACCTGACATACTTCCGTAGGGGCTGGCGTCCTCGACAGCCCATTGTCCTTGCACCCCTACAGTATCATACTATATTATATAGTATAGCACATTCCCGCAAATTCCGCAACAGGTCAGATCTTCACCTTGAACTTATTTGCACAGTTAGGGCATTTCACAGTATGTTCACCCTTTACCTTTGGAAGCCTTAACGTCTTTTTGCATACACCGCACTTTATATAAACATGGGTCTTTCTGTCAGCGAACTTTCTCTTCCAGAATGAAAATTTCCTGCCAATTCCCCCGAAAGCCCTCTCAAACTTCATGTTCTCCTCGTATCGCTTCTGGCAGTTTCTCGACATCGCCCTCACCACCGCCAGCACCAGCACAGCGTATACCATAAGCTGTAAAATAAGTGACCTTACGAACAAGTTTGCCGCACTAAGCACCACAGCCACACCGCAAATGCCGTAAAAAAGCTTGTCTATACCATATCTGCCCTGAAAAAATCTCGCTACCTTATACATGAATCCGTTCATAAGCTTTTACCTCTTTTCTTTTTTATATTATAAATAGTACACCCGAAATTTAAACTGACTATTAACTTTTATCAAATTTCACCTACCTTTCACAAAACTTTCAGCGTTCACCCTCAAACAACGAACGGCATATACTGAAGTGTATTCGTAAAAGCGTATACGGACAAGTACAGCATAAAGGAGCAACAAAAATGAAAAAGAGTCTTATAGCCATGACTTCCATAACCTATGCAATGAAAGCAAAAAACTTGCTGAACAGTTTAAAATACTACTGCGAAATACAGCGCACCCCGAAGGACCTTGGCACAGGCTGCGGCTACTCCATAGCCGTCACCGCACCCCCGGAAGAAATAACCGCCATACTTGAAAAAGAGCGCATACCATTCAGAAACGTGATATTCGAGCAAAAGAGGTGAGAAAAATAAACACCCGAAGCATAATAAACTTTGATAACTCAGCCACCACCTACCCCAAGCCCCCTGCCGTAGCAAAAGCCGTTGCTCAGGCAGTAGAACGCTATGGTGGCAACCCGGGCAGAAGCGGTCACAAGCTTTCCATGCGAGTGTCTGAAAAGATATTCACCGTCAGACAACAGGCGGCAGAAATGTTTGGAGCACAGACCGAGAACGTGGCTTTCACCGCCAACTGTACCCATGCCCTTAACATGGCGATAAAAGGTGTCATGCAGTACGGCGGCCATATGATAATCTCAGACCACGAGCATAACGCAGTAGCAAGACCCGTCTATGCCCTTTCAAAAACAAGAGGCGTGAAATATTCTATTGCCCGAATAGGGGAAACAGACAGCGAAACAGTAGAAAACTTCCGCCGCCTTATAACCCCCGAAACTAAGTGTATCTGCTGTACAGTGGCTTCAAACGTCACAGGCAGGCTCATGCCATACCGTGAATTAGCCGCCCTCTGCAAAGCCCACGGCATATGCTTTATAGCCGACGGCGCACAAGCCTGCGGGCTTTTGGAGCTTTCTCTCTCAGACGGCTTCAACTTTCTCTGCACCGCAGGTCACAAAGCCCTCTACGGACCAACGGGCACAGGGCTTCTTATCTCAGACGGCGAGTATTCTCTGTCTACCATAATCGAGGGTGGCACAGGTGCGACCTCCGCCCTGCTTGAACAGACTCCTTTCCTCCCCGAAAAGCTTGAAAGCGGCACAATCAACACAGTGGGCATAATCGGTCTTGGCGAGGGACTAACTTTCGTCCGCCAAAAGACCCCTGCCGTAATAAAAACCCACGAAGAAAAACTCTGCAAACAGCTCTACGAACAGCTTTCAGACATAGACAAAATAAAGTTCTATGAAGCAGACCAAAAGAAAGTCCCCATACTTTCATTTAACATCGGTGATATCCCTTCCGCTGAGATCGCCTCCTATCTCAGCGAAAAAGGCTTCGCCCTCCGTGGAGGACTTCAGTGTGCCGCCGTCACCCATACCACCCTCGGCACAATAGAGCAAGGCACAGTGCGTTTCTCACCCTCTGCATTCAGTACCCCTCAGCAGGTAACAGCACTTTCACGAACAATAAAAATATTTGCCGCAAATAACTAAGCATAAGTGGCAGGTCTGATGTAAAATATCACGTCCTGCCGCTCATTCTATTGCAAAAAGCACCTTTAGGTGCTATAATAAGGCATGAGCAAACAATTTTTCACGAAAGAAAGTGGTATTATGTGGTTCGTGTTTGCGCTTCTCTCCGCTGGTTTCGCAGCGCTCACCTCTGTCCTTGCAAAGGTCGGCATTGAAGGAGTAAACTCAAATCTTGCCACCGCACTGCGTACCTGCGTTGTGCTTGCTATGGCATGGCTCATGGTGTTCATCACCCACACACAAAGCGGCATAGGCTCTATAGGCAGAAAAAGCTGGGTATTCCTTATCCTTTCAGGACTTGCAACAGGTGCTTCGTGGCTATGCTATTATAAGGCTATCCAAATGGGCAGCGTTTCAAAGGTCGCCCCCATAGACAAGCTCAGCGTTGTCATCACCCTTATCCTTGCAGTGATATTCCTGCATGAGGACTTCACAGTAAGATCAGCCATAGGTGCGGTGCTAATCACTGCGGGCACAGTATTAATGGTACTATAAGGAGAACGCCATGATAATAAGAACAGTTACCGAGAAGGACGCTAACGAGCTTCTTGAAATATACCGTCCCTACGTTGAAGACACCGCCATAACATTCGAGTATGACGTACCCTCTGTGGAGGAGTTTTCCGACCGGATCCGCCGCATATCCGCAAATTATCCCTACATAGCCGCAGTAGAAAACGGCAAAATAGCAGGCTACGCCTATGCAGGCGTTTTCAAAAACAGAGCCGCCTATGATTGGTCGGTTGAAGTCACAGTTTATGTAAAAAAAGGACTTCACCGCAAAGGCATAGGTGCAAAACTCTACTCCGCCCTTGAAAAGCTCCTTGCGGCACAGCATATAACAAACCTCTATGCCTGCGTCGCCTATCCCGAAAAAGAAGACGAGTATCTCACCTTTGACAGCGTAAAGTTCCATGAAAAAATGGGCTATACTATAATAGGTACGTTCCATAGATGTGCCTTTAAGTTCAACAAGTGCTATCATATGGTTTGGCTCGAAAAAATACTCACCCAGACCGATATCACCCCCCTGCCCGTTATCCCATTTTCCAAACTCGATAAAGCCTTAATTAACAAAATAGTTCTTGAATAAAGGCAGAAAATATGGTAAAATAATATCATTCTGTCTGTTAAGGAGCGTAAAAATGGATCTTCAGGAATTAAGAAATGAAATAAACGATATAGACAGCCAGCTTCAGGAGCTTTTCAATAAGCGTATGCAGATAAGCTTCAAGGTGGCTGAGTATAAGATAGCAAACAATATGCCTGTTTTTCAGAGCAAGCGTGAAAACGAGATACTTGACCATGTAACAGAAAGCTCACCAAAGGGCTTGGAAAGTGCGTCAAGAGTGTTCTTCCAAAACATCATGGATATTTCAAAGTGCCGTCAGTACCAGGAGTTTTTTGCAGACTCAGATAAGATAGAGTACAAAAATTTGGACTTGACAGGTCATAAAAAAGTCGCTGTACCAGGTACCACAGGCTCATATTCACATATAGCCTGCAAGCAGATATTCAGCGACTTTGAGCCAATGTTCTTTGAAGATTTTGAGGACGTTTTTTCATCAGTTGAAAACGGCTCAGCGGATTTCGGCATACTTCCCATAGCAAATTCCACCGCAGGCTCAGTTGGTCAGACCTACGAGCTTATGAAAAAGCATGACTTCAAGATATGCGCAGCAACTAAGGTAAAGATCTCCCACTGCCTTGCCGTAAAAAAAGGCACACGCTTTGAGGATATCAAAATAGTCTATTCCCACGAGCAGGCGCTCAGCCAGTGTTCTGAGTTTCTTTCTCAGAACGGACTTAAAAGCCATAAATACGCAAATACTGCCCTTGCGGCGTGCTACATAAAAGAAAGCAATGAACCGTATGCGGCTATCTGCTCAGAAGCCTGCGCACAGCAGAACGATCTTGAGATACTCAGGCATAATATAGCCAACGCCGCCGAGAATTACACAAAATTTATTCTCATTTCAAAGGAGACTCTCTGCTCGGAAAATGCTGACATCGTGTCAGTGTCCTTGGCACTGCCACATACCTCATCTGCACTTTACAGACTTCTCACCAAATTCTCCGTGGCAGGTCTTAACCTTTCCATGATAGAGAGCCGCCCTATCGCAAACACCGATTTTGACGTTGTTTTCTATCTTGATTTTGAGGGAGCAATAACCTCTCCTGACGTGGCAAAGCTCATGAGCGAGCTTAATTCAGAGCTTTCATATTTCAAATTTTTAGGTAACTACGAGGAAATATAACAGTACGATTTTTAGGACAGGAGGAACAAAAATGCGTATAGGACACGGCTATGACGTCCACAGACTGACCGAGGGCAGAAAGCTCATTCTCGGCGGCGTGGATATACCATATGAAAAAGGACTTTTAGGACATTCCGATGCAGACGTCCTTGCCCATGCCATAATGGATTCCATACTTGGTGCATTGGCACTGGGCGATATCGGCAAGCTTTTCCCCGATAACGACCCCGACTATGAGGGTGCAGACAGTATGAAGCTCATGGAAAAAGTCATAAGCGTTATGGCCGAAAAAGGCTGGAAAATAGGCAATATAGACTCCACCATCTGCGCACAGAAGCCGAAGCTTGCCCCATATATCATCTCCATGCGGGAGCGTATAGCAGAAGCCTGCGGCTGCGATATTTCACAGATATCAGTTAAAGCCACCACCGAAGAAAAACTAGGCTTCACAGGCGAGGAACTAGGCATATCCGCCACAGCGGTCTGCCTGCTTGAAAAAATTTGATACAAAACCAAAAGGACTGCTGTCTTAAACCACAGCAGTCCTTTTTATTGCTATTTTGCCTTATGCGCAACTCCGTCATTGTTAATGTTATATCCGTCAACAGTAGTGTTTATGAGCATCATGCCATAATCATTGAAATAATATCGCTTTCCGCCTATCTTCTTCCAACCTGTCACAACAGTGCCGTTCTTGTTGTTGTAGAACTTCTGCCCACGCCAGCTTACCCAGCCGGACTTTAGATATCCGTCCTCACCGAAGTTGTAATACTTGTCGTCAATGTATACAGGACCTCTCAACGCAACACCATTCTGCAGGAAATATTTCTTTCCGTCAATAGTCGTCCATTCATTCTGCAAAACATGATCGCTGTCAAAATAAAACTCCGTTCCGTCTATTTCTCTCCAGCCTGAAACTGCCTTGCCATCGCCGTCAAAATAATAGGTCTTGTCACCGGCTGTTACCCACTTGTCTTTCTGAGCGCCGTTCTTGTCAATGTAGTAAAGCCCTGAATCATCACTGAACAGCCCCTTTGAAAGCTTGCCGTCATTGTCAAAATGATACAGCTTGTCTTCAATAGTGTGCCAACCTGTAAGTGCAGCCTCGTCCTCACCAATGTAGTAAATTTTCCCCTTTGAAGTAACAAACTCCGACTTAGCCCAAGAGCCGTCCTCTTTCTTGAACTTCCATTCAGCGTCTATCTTAACGATCCCGTCTGCAAGCACGCCCTCGTTTGAGAAGGTGTATTTCTTGTCCCCGTCCTCCTCAAATTCGCCAACAGCCGCCGCACCTGTCAGACCAAAATAATATCTCTTTCCGTCAATGGTCTTCCAGCCTGTAGCCTTCTTGCCGGTTTCCTCATCAAAATAGAAGTAATAGCCGTTTATTTTATGAAATCCAGTGCAAAGAGTGTGATCAGAGTAGAAATAATACTGATAGAACACCGCCCCGCCGAACTTTTCATAAACCTTTCTGTCATAAGCATTGAATGTCTTTTCACCGAATTTGTCCGCAAGCTCCTCAAGCTTTTGGGTCTCTTTTTCGTCAGGCTTCTCGTCCTTTTTGTAATCGTCCTTCTCAAACTTCACAAGCTTTGAAACATTGGATTTGAACTCTTTTATTTTCTTTTTCTCATCATCAGTGTACTGATCCGTATTCGTCCAACCTGTTGCCGCCACATGGGTCGTTTTGTCAAAATAGTAAGTATCTTCGTCAATATCCTCCCAGCCGTCAGCCACAACGCCGCCTCTGCCGAAGTAATAAACATTTCCGCCTATCTCGTTCCAGCCGGAGAGGAGCCTATTTTTCTTATCAAAGTAATAATACTTGTCCTTGACCTTGGTAAAGCCCTTGCCTGCCGAGCCGTCGCCCTTGAAATAATACTTCTCAGGCGGTTCTTCATACCAGCCCTTAGTCATTTTACCGTCATCAGCAAAATGATATCTGTTCTTGTCAATTGTTATCCAGCCCTTGACCATTTCACAGCTATCATTGAAATAATAGCTCTCACCGTCTATCTCCGCAAAGCCCTGAGCGCAAGCCCCTGTAGCTTCATCAGAATAATAATACTTCTTTTCAAGCTCCATCCAGCCCTTGTGAACAGCACCGCTCTCAGAAAAATAATACTTTTTTCCGTCAATGTCCTGCCAGCCTGTGGCCATGTGACCATCGTCATCATCAAAATAGTATATCTTGCCCTCTATCTCAACAAAGCCCTTGGCCATCTCACCGCTCTTGAGAAAATAATACTGAACATTGTTTATCTTTGCCCAGCCTGTCACACGCTTGCCACTCTCGTCATAGTAATAACCGCCGTCGCTGTCAAAACCCGTGTCAGGGAAGCCGTGATCGTCAAAGTAGTATTCACCACCGTTTATCTCGCAAAGACCCGTCCTGAAAATGCCAGACTCCTCAGAGAAATAGTATTCCTCTCCCTTTATTTTCATTTTTCCACGCTGAACAACGCCGTCCTTGACATAGTAAGTGTCCCCACGATACTTGTGCCAGCCGTCAGCCATAGCGTTTCCCTTGTCGTCAAAAAGATAGCAGGTGTTGTCTATTATCTGATATCCAAGCGCCTTTTCGCCCGTCTCCTTGACAATATAATAAGTCGAGCCGTCATGGGTGTGCCAGCCCGAAGCATAATAAGCGCCGTAGTATAAATATCCGCCAAAGCCTGCTCCCATAACGATAGTGCAAGCTACAGCCGCAGCGATCATTTTTTTCTTATCGCTTTTCAGCACCTCATTATATCTGTTGCAAAAATCATTGCCCTCATTGCTGTTTATACTCATAAAGATCCTTCCTGAATTTACACAGTTCTAGTTAGTACAATTATATCACAACAAAATAATAATTTCAATACCGCCGCCCCAATTTTCACACCCCTCACACATAAAAAGCTGTACAGTCCAAATAACTGTACAGCTCATAAAATAAATACCCAAGATAAATGGGCTGTCCAGGACTCCAGCCCCTACAATTTCTCATGACCGCAATTTATCTGTAGTTGCGAGCAACGTTCGCCCGTTCACCCCCACAGTATCAAAGCCACATCAAATCTTATCCCACAGCCGACTCACCGCTTGAAACATTATCCCCCACCGAGCCGACTTTCAAATTACATATCACGATATCCTGAACATTGTTGTAATCAACAGGCGATTGTGCCGTGTCATAATACGCCGTATATGTTCCGTCATCATTGTCCATGATATCAAAGATCGTGTGAACAAAAGCAATGTCACTGCCGTCCGAACCCGTCAGCTTAACAGGCTCATAGTTCTTGTCTGGGTCATAATCCTCAAACCACGCCTTTCTGTCAGCCTCATCAAATAGTATGACATCAGGTTCAAGTGCCTTCCTCAGCGTGTCAATATCTGCCTTAGAGCTAAACGTGAAGTTCAGCCCCGATGCGTTAAAGCTGACCTCCTGTATATCCAACTCAAAAGGCTCAACACCGCAGGTGTACCAACTCGTCTTGCCATTTTCGATCGTTGTGCCTGTATACTCACCCTCGCCGTATAAGGTCAGATCAGCGGAATAATTAAGCTCATATTCCTTTTCACCAACACGAAAACTTGTGGCATAAACATCATAATGTGTATCTTCCACATATCGGTCTACCATATTGCCCTTATCATCTGTGTAAAGGAATGAACAGCTCAGAAAAGCAATAGCATGATCGCCATAGTTGTAAGCATTGCCCCACGCCGTATCATACCAATCATCTGAAAAATAATCAGGTGCGTCACGGTATGGCGGGTTAAAATCCACCGTCAGTTCTTTATCATCTGCACCCTCAAGCTCCCCGTTTTTCGGTATAAACACCACCGCCACAGTAGCAAACGGGTCATGATCTATCACGCCGGCCACACGCACATCAAAATGCTCTGTGTCATAAGCATATCCCACCGCCGTGTCAAACACCGTCAGCTGTTCACCGAAGGAACTTATGTCATAGCCCCTGTCGCTGTAAAACCTGCTGAGATAATCGTAATTTTCCTTGTATATCTCCGTCTGCTCCACCTTTGCAATAGCATTTGAACTGTCATCTGCCGCAAGCCCCACGTCATTTGAACTTCCATCCACCGCAGTCCCCACATCACTATCTATTCCCGACCTGAGCATAAAAGCACCGCCGCCAATGCAAAGCACCACAGCCGCAGCCACCGCCGCAAAACTTCTCTTCCTGCTGACCCTCGCCGCCTTTACATCTTGTATCTCACTTGTCTTTTCATTAAATACATTCCGTCCTGTTTTCTCTTTCATATCGTCCGCCCCCTTCAAAGCGTCAAAAATGCGTTTCTTTCCAACGTCGGAGCATTTCACAGCACTGAATTTTTCTTTTATGATATTCTCAAATTCTCTGTCAGTCATAGCTGTTCCTCCAATCGCTTTTTAAGCCTCTTTCGTCCTCTGTGAAGATATGAAAATATCGTTGACTCCCTGCACTTTAAAAGCCTCGCTATCTCAGCCCCCGAGTAACCCTCGTAATAGTGAAGATAAATAGCCGTTTTCTCTTTTTCCGGCAGTTTTAAGATCTCCTCCATTATCCCGTCAGCCTTGTCCTCCACCATAACGTTTTCCGCCTCAGATAAGCTGACGTGCCTGCGATAAACACGCCTGAGCATACTTTTGCAAGTGTTCTGTGCCGTCACGATGAGCCAAGCCTTTTCGTGCTCGCCGCTGTCAAAGCCTCCGCCATGTTCCATGTATTTCAAAAACACCTGCTGACAAGCGTCCTCGCTGTCCGCTCCGCAGCCATTCATGTATAAATAGCAAATGCGGTATACCATGTCAAAATACATCTCATAAGCCGCCCCGATATTTTTCTCTTTCATCAAACCACCCCTTGCAAAGTGCCGCCAAAGGGGATAACAGCACTTTTATTTGGTTTCATATATAAAACGCATCACAGCCCCGAAACCTTGCAGCTCTCCCACAATTTTTTCTAAAATTAGACCTAAAGTATACCACATCTCCCCGCCCCAAACAACCCCGCACCCCAAAATTTATCACCCTGCCTAACCCCACCCCCTCCCCCTTGTCTATTCTGACAGATAAATTACTCATTTCTTACATCGGCTATTTCAACTTCCGTGTTGATAAATGTAAACTTTTTTAGAAAGTATGATATAATATAGTATTGCATTAAATAAAAAAAGAGGGTGTAAAACTTGATCGATCTTGATGATTTTTGGTATATAGTCAGGTCGCAACATTATACCAAAAGAGAAATGGAAATAATATATGGCAATTTGGAATACGTTCCGCCAAAGCAAATAGATAAACTTTGGGATAAGGCTGTAGACAAATGGGACGATTGGCAAGCTGCACAGCATATAGCTAAGAAATATGATGATGACGAATATCTTCGCAAGAAGAAATAGCACAAACAAAAATAAGCTGCTACAGAAAAAAATCTGTGGCAGCTTATTCTATTCAGAACAGTCCTAATTTTAACCTATCAATATCAGCTCCTGATATCTGTTTGTACAAATCCATAGGATTTTGAATCATATTTAATGTCGAGCAGGTCGAAGGACCAGTTACATAGTGTATTGTCGGAGAAAATTTATTATACGAAAAAATGGCTTTGGTTTTATAGGCTTGACCATACAGAACCTTTCCTCTTAGAATTTCAAACGAATAACCTTTCCCGTCTCGTGCGATTGCTTTTATACATCCATTTATAGCTTCAGTAACGCCATTTGTGTACGGGTGATCAAAATAATTAAATATTTCCAGGCTCCATCGATTTACCGTTTCAGTTATTGAAATGTAAGGACTAAAGTTCTGTTTGACCTTTCTGGACCATTTTGTATACTTTAGAACAGCCGCTCTCCTGTTAGTACATTCGTAGATCTCTCTGAATTCTTCTTTAAGATCATATGCCATTTTTAGTTCCGGATACTTTGAATAGATGTATCCAAGTTTTTTGTTTTGGTTTGCAGTTAAGTCTTTTCTGTTTGCATTTAAGACTTTCTGTACTGAATTTATCTCTTTCTTTTCAGCAGCAGATAGCTGTTTGCAAAGTGTTTTTCTATAGTCGCTTAGTACGTCATTAATTAACTTGACTACATGAAATCTGTCGATAACTATTGCCGCATCCGGTAAGCATTCATACACCGCCTCACGATAGGGTCTATACATATCCATTGTAACTACTTTAATATTGTTACTGTCAGGCAATGAGTCGAGATAATTCATTACAGTTTGTTTGTCTCTCTTTGGAAGCATTTCAAAAAGCAAGTGCTCGTTTATGTCCGTCAAAACACACCTAATCGAGCCATTCAAATGTGCTTCATCTATACCTAATACTTCAGGAGAATACATAATATGCTGAGAATCTTTCTCTCGAATATACGCCAAAGCTATTTTCTCTATCGTAGTTACAGATAACTTGTATTCTCTTGCAATATGCTTAAATGGTTTTGTTAATGATAATTGCTGGATCTTGCACCTAAGTCTGTTAGTCATTTTTGAGCAAAGATCAAGTGTATTGAATCTGTCAACAAAAATACTTCCACAGTCTTTATACAAAAGTTTATGACCTCTTATCTTAAGAGCTGTATAATGTTCATTATTTAGTGCATATCTTTGTTTCAATTTTAGGCGAAACAACAAAAAGATAATCACACTCATCTGCATTTTCACGCAGTTCAAGTATATCAAATTCATCAAGACAAAGCATATTTTGGTCGTGGTTTATAAGCATATTTTATCCTTTCTTTACAAATTTTTTCGCAGAGGACAAAGCCTAATTACTGAAGATAAGAGGCAACTATGGTTCAGAGTTGACATCATTATCTGAATTATCTCCTCACTCAAACACTCCCCCGTCAAGCTGTCCGCAGAAATAAAGATCATTCATAGTCGGCTCGCTTATAACAGCGTTTGGAGTGGGCTTTGTCTTTGATATGGTCTTTGACTTTGTGTCCTCATAATAAATGTTCTCGATAGGCAGCAAACCAATATCCTCTTTGGGAATATCCCACACCATACCCCTTATATGCTCAAAAAGCGCCTCTGGGCTGTCATTAGCGATAACAGAGCCTTTGTTAAGTATGATCAGGTCGTCCGTTATGGTGTCAATATCAGAAACGATATGGGTGGAAATTATTATAATGCTGTCCTTTTTAAGTCGCACCATTATCCTCTTGAATTGCTCACGTTCGAATGGGTCAAGACCAGCAGAAGGCTCGTCAAAAATCAGTATCTCGGGGGAGTTAAGGATAGTCTGTGCAATGGCAAGGCGCTGTTTCATTCCGCCAGAAAATGACTTTATCTTGTCGTCAAGATTTTCAGACAGGTTCACAAGCCTCAGCACACGCCTTATCTCGTCCTCAATAAGCGGCTCAGGCATTCCTTTTAACAGAGCCGAAAATCTGAGAAATTCATGGGCGGTGTAGCTTGGATAAAATGGCTGATACTGAAACTGAAAGCTCAGCTTTTCACGATATTTCTCGCCCATTTCAAAAACGTCCTGCCCGTCAAGGGTCACGCTGCCGCCCGACTTTTTTATCACGCCCGATATGCAGTTCATTATGGTGGTCTTGCCTGCGCCGTTTGGTCCAAGCAAAGCGTTTATGCCCGTATGAAATTCGCAGGTTATGCCCTTGAGCACCTGCTTTTTGCCGTATCTTTTGGATAAGTTTTCTACTCTTAAAACGCTCATATCATCACCACTCCTTATCGGTCAAAGCTTTTTTCATAATATCCGCTGTATCTCCATGCAGTCAGTCCGCTCAAAATCGCTGCAAGATATATGAATACAGCTACCGCTTCCGAACAATCAAAAGCCCTCATATAGTCAAGGTTGTTAAGCTGCCCATTTACGCTTGTGACAGCCGCAAACATATAAGGCGAAAGTGCTCCCACATAATGTGCGGCGGCGGACATGACCGCTATCAGCCCAGAGGTCAGCATAACATATTTTTTCACAGAGCGCACTTGCTTTGCCACAAGCACGAAAATGCCGTAGGTTATAAAAAGCGACATAAGCCTTGTGACATATAGCCATATTATTGTGCCTCTAACAGTTAGCATTAAAGGCGCAAGGTCAAATTGCCACACGCTTTGTAAAGATGAGGTGCTATACTTGCTCTGATGTAATGTTCCGCTTATAATAAGGTCTGCAAAAAAGCTCAGTGTGAACATTATAAATATCGCCGCCGATAAAATTATCTCCCGTGACTTGAAAAATTCCGCCGAATTTTTTGATATCCTTATCTGCTGATCCATTCGTTTTTCGTAACTGTCCGCAACAAAAACACCCACAAGCAACAGCACAAATATCGGCATGATATCTACCGCCTGCAATTCAAGAAACTTCAAAAACGGCTCGTCATTTATCACCTGCGGTGTTGGAAAGGCGGCGTAAAGCCGGCTGTTTTTCACAAGGTCAGAGGGAATACTAGCGTCTGTTAGACCTCTTCCCGTGCGTGCATAGCTTCTGATGCTTTCGACCATGAAACAACTGCGAAGCTCGGTCTTATACTTGTTCACGGCGGCTGTGATGTTACCGTTATAACCGCCTGCGTAACTCCTCAGCTCATAGTCCGTTATGTATTCATCACATTGATCAAGTGTCTTGTCTGCTGAATTTTCTATAAGTTCATTGTATATCTCCGCCGTTTCTTTGTTCATATAGGTAAGATTATTTGAAGAATCAAAGCTCCGATACACTGTGAATTTTGCGGAAGCTGAAAAAATTATCACTATGACAAAAAGCAGCCAGAATTTCTTTATGAGCCGTGAAGTCTGATAACTATACATACTTTTCATTATCCCACCTGCCTTTCAGCAAGGAGATATGTCCCTGCGACAAAAAATGCGGTCATGATGAATATGATAGCAAAATAAACAACGTATTCTCGTGCAGGTATTCCCCAGAAATTCATATAACCTGTGTCATTGAGCATATTGGTGTAATTGCCTGTTAAAATGTCAACGGCAGGATTGGAAAAACTTGTGGTTTTCAGATATAATGGTACAAATATTGGCACAAGACAGACAGCTCCTGCAAGTATGGTCTTTCTGCAAAGCATTGAAAGAAACATAACAATACTTGCGGTGAAAAGCGCATAAACAAGTTTTGCGGCAAATACTGCAACTAGATATCCGCCAAAGCTCATATTCGCCGAACTTAGTTCAAAACCGCTCAGATATTGCAATGGCATATCAAGTTTAAAGCCGTTTGTATCGTAAATAAAAAGAGTTATAATATCCACAGTGTAAATTATCAAAACAAGAATTATTACAGCAACAAAGCCGGTACAAAGCTTGAAAAGTGAGAATTTCCTCACGCCCGTTTTGGTTATTCCAAAGCTTTTTATCCTGCCGCTTTGTATCTCTGATGAAAAAATGCTGAAAAGAAGCAAATAAACGCCGAACGGTATCAAAATTTCCGATGACATATAGTTTTCAAAGCCGTCAGCGGCTCTGGTGTCAATGATCTTATCAGATTTTTCAAGCGCTGTTATAACGGAATCATAGTCTTCTATAAGTTTGTTTGACAGCTTTAAAGAATACTCATCAGTAACGCCACGTCTTGCATTTCGGCTGTAACCTCGCACACGCTCGGAAATGAGCTTCAAAGCATTTTGCTGGGAATATAGCTCTCCCTCAATAAGAGAAAACATACTGTCAAGTCCTGCGCCTGCTTGTGAATTTTTCTGAGAGAAATCTATTATCTTTTCCTCAAGTTCCACAGGCAATTCAGCCTGCTTTACACCGCCTGTGTTGTGGTTATTCTGATAGTCGTTTATCTCGTTGTTAAGAGCGTTTTGCTCATCAGCAAGCTTTTGAGCGTCTTGGCTTACAGTTTCCGAGCCGCCTTTAAGATAGGTCATGTATTTTTCGCCATAAGCATAAGAAGGTCTGAGTACAGATATCAAAAAGGCGCAGGAAAGCAAAGCCAGCAATAAGCTTATCAAAGCTGACTTCGCCATATCTTTTCTTATCATAAATCTGAGAAGTTTCAAATCGTCACACCTCAAATATCAAGCTCTTACATTTCTGACTGTATCTCTGCATATGTATCATAATCCCATTCGCCGTTTGAAATAAACTTGTGCAGTTTAAAATCTTTATCCACAAGATAAGCGGCTGTATCAGCGTCGGGATCATAGGTCGAAAGCAGGAAATAATCCTCACAGTTATTGAATATTGTCATATAGTCGATATACTCATAGCCGTAAAAATACTTTTCATTGAGCTTAGCATCATCAATTATCTTCTGCGGTTTATTATCGTTATCAAGATAATAAAGCACATACTGATACATTTTGCCATTATCATTTGGCTCACGAACAAGCACTATCATAGTGTTATTGAAATACTGAAAATATCTTACAAAAGATTTGTCTTTAAAAGTGCAAACTGTGTCACTTTTTTCATTATCCTCATTATACCTATACAGCTTGTTTTTGCCATTAGAGTAATACACATCTCCGTCGGCCGGATAATACATATACGGCGTATTTTCGCTTATCTGAGAGCCAACATCAATGCCTGTATCCTTGACGTTCTGAGGGTCTGAAAGTGGAGCTATAAATAGGCGGACTGTATCCGTCTTTGGGCAAAGCCTTGTAAAATAAAGCTTGCCGTCGCTTATGTAATAGGTATTGGCTTTTGTTATCTCGCTTTTGTCAGAGTTTTTGAGAGCGTATTTATATAGCGAATAGCCTGTGCTGAATCCGTTCTCGTCGGTCTCGCTCTTTTTGTATTTGCCCTCAACAAAATAGATATCTCCGTCTTTGTCCATAGACATACAGCCTAATATGCTGTCCTTTGGTGCAGAATACACTTCCGTGACTTCACCGCTGTTGTAATCCACTGTGACAATGCTGTAATCTTCTTTTTGCGTAGCAGAATTATACACTGACCTTACAGCGTATATAACGCCGTCATATATGGTATAGCAGGACAAGTTTGAATACTCTTGAAGCTTGACCTTTATCATTGCAAGGCTGTCGGATTCGATATCATATTCTGCAATGCCGTCATAGGTTTTGTAATACACAAAATTGTTTGCAAATGCAGTAGAAGAAGCTTCAGGACACAAAAGGTTTGTGGGAGAAGCAGAAAGTTCTTGTTGACCCTTTTCAGAAGAAACCGCCTTATCGGATTTTGTGCCAAGAGAAATGAAAAGTGTAACTGCAACTGCGGCAATTATAACTGCGGCTGTTGCGATAATAATTTTAGTTTTCATAATTCACACTCAAGTTCTATTATTGACTATCAACGGAAAGCGTTGTGCTGTAATTGCCATGTACCTTATCATTATAAATATGTACAGTTTTTACTAACTTTGAAGATGTACAACCTTTTAACCCAAACGAATGCTCAATTTTACCTGTGTCAGAGTGAGATGATCCACAACCAGTACCACCAACAGAGGCACTTGCATAAACATAACCGCTGTATTTACAATTTGGATTGTAAACATTGTTATTGTTACTTGATGTCCTAGTCCAAGCTTGACCAGCTACAGTTGAATTTGTTCTTATTCCTGTTACAAAACATGAAATATAAGCATTTGAGCCAGAACCACCAACTGCTCTGCCGTATTTTATGGCTTCATACGCACTAGCCCCAATAGCCATAGAACTCATCATCATAACAGCAGCACCCATAGCTGCGATCCTTTTTACGATCTTTTTCATATTAAACGTCCTTTTTTATTATAACATCCAAATATTTGAATGTCAATGTTTTGTTTTTTGATTTTGGATTATATAAATTTTATTACTGCATTGGAATCACCTGTCCTTTCTGTGCACAGCCTATTATTTTAGCAGGACACTGTTTTGCTGTAAATAGTTATGGTCTCATAGGCAGAGCCATTATAGACCTTAGCAACTGTCTTTACACGATAAGTACCGCTGCTTAAAGACTCTTTGAAATTTGAATAAATCGCATACCAACTGTTGAATGTTTTTGCTCAACTACTGTATTTATTCCATGAAGATCCATTTTTTCTTCTGAAGTGTTTGAGTTATAACGATTTTAGTAGTTGTACCTGAAATACCACGTACAGTGGATTTACAAGTTGCAGCCTTGTTGGAGATTGACAATGTACCTGATATTTTATCTGTGTATAAATAACAAACAGAAATGTCATCGTCAGAAGGCGTTTGCAGTTCGGTTTCGGCAAAAGCTGTAAGTGACAAGCATAGCATAATAACAACCGATATAATTGTCGATATCACTTTTTGCTTACATGTAAGTTCCTCCTTTCACAAAAAAATAGATGCAAGAAATTTATTTTCTCCTATACCTACTATGACAATGAAAATTGTTTGTTTGTGATATGTTTTTATTAATTTAATTTATTTTTGTGGATTCACACAATTCCAACACAGATTGTTTGTCTAAGTTGCTGCATATTTCAAAAATATATTTACCATTGTCCCATATAAATGTATGATCATGATCTGTATTATGAACTAGATACTCTTGTCCGTTTTCATCTGTATATGATTCAAATGTTGACTGTTCATTATCATAATTACTAAGATATGCATCTTTTGTGTATTGTTCAAAAAAGATATAATCATCATCCTTGAAGTATGTTATTATAATTGAATTTTCCATTTTATCATAGTCGACTTGTTTAAATCCATTTGGAAGTGAAGATATATGATATTCCTCGTCAATCGAATGCGGATATGAATTCTCAATTTCACTGTCTGCTGTAATCTCCGTATGGTCTGAAAAAATATTCATAAAGAAATTACAAACTGCCTCTCTCACAGCTTTTACGCTAAGCGAAGAAAATGATAGGATCAACAATGCTGTAACAAAACAAGCAACACGTCTGCCGGTCGTGCATATAAGAGTAAAATACGGCTTTTCTCTGTGTTTTATAAGTTTGTTTATTTTTTTATTGTACTTTTCCGAAAATTCATATCGTTTGTCTACTTCAAGAGTTTCAACATAATCATCCAATCTGGCATCTACGACTTCATCGAGAGCTTTTGAAAAATATGAAAAATTATTCATGTTATAAATCACCCTTTTCAAGTAATATCTTCAATCTGTTTTTGGCATACTGCAGACGTTTTCTTGCTGTGGCAGATGTAATGCCAAGCGTTTTTGAGATTTCAGAATATTCAAGTCCACACGAAAACTTTAAATAAAGAATCTCTTGATCGTCAACTTTCAGTTTCTTTATGCAACCTTTCAAAAATTCAAATTCGTAACATGACATATTTTCATTTACAAAATAAGAATCATCATCGTAGGAAACCGTCATTAAATTTTCTTTTTCCTTTTTAGATATATTCTTTGCCATGTTCCTACTAGTTATGACAATGTAATAATCCAATTTGTGATATTCTAAATGTTTAATTTTTTGAAAACATTTAGCCAACGATAAAAAAGTGTCAGAAGTTGATTCCTCAGCAAGTTGTTCATTTTTTAATATATTCAAGGATATTGCATGAACTTTATTTTTGTATTTATTATACAGCTTTTCAAAAGCCTTTTTATCTTTTTCATCATCGATCAATGCCATACACACGCCAAGCATTTCATCACATCCTATATACT